>OGWI01000051.1_pt1 | contig 14124 bp, 20 predicted proteins | sample 1576021 | NCBI WGS metagenome assembly OGWI01 (sample SAMN07581557, study PRJEB24739) | freshwater metagenome | place: Singapore | collected 2015-04
GTTTCCCAGTCACGATATTGCTCCAAGAACCGAATCGGCTTGAAGGTAAGCTTGGGGGTAGCGCTATCGCTGTCAAGACGCATCTCGGTAACAAGCGTATTGATGTTCTTGCCTTGTGACCCGACATACATCGCGTACTGCTGGAACGGCATCTTGTCAATATCGCCACGACCCAAAATTGAAGTAGCCGCAAGCGTTAGTTGATAGACATCGCCGCGAACGTCGTCGGCTAAGAGGACTGCAAGTTTTTGCTGGAACCGACATGCACGGGAGTCACCTTGTCCGGAACCCTTGATGTTCTGCGGGCATCCTTCGCAGGTTTTGTGCTGAGGGTTTTCGATACTTGCATCGGACGCATCGCCGTCGTTTGACCAGCAGTCGGGAGGTGCGGTCTCGCCGGGGGTGTACTTACCAGCGTAGTATTGCCGAGATACCTTGGGTGCGCCGTTAACAATCACGACGTTCATGGCACGGTTTTCGTTCTTAGCGATCTCTTCACCGTTAACCATCAAGCGGAATACACCGCCACGGATTGAGATGCGCTTGAGTCCCGTATTACCGGACAGCGATTTGGTCAGGTCATCTAGTTCGACTTCCTTGAGGTAGTCGGGGACGTTTTTACTAAACAAAGCAATTTCGCTCATGGCTATTTTCTCCTAATGGTGATTTCGTACTCACTGTCAATGTTTAAACCAGGGGGGTGGGCATCAGGGTGGTTTTCTAAGAACTCTTTCATGTTTGCCTGATGTATCCTTTTTTCCAACAACTCCATCGTACCGTGGTCACGCATGAAGCCATAGAAGCTGCTCCAGTCGTTAGTCCAGTAGCGATTTTTTACTGTGCGGTACGCTACACCGTTCGGTGTAGAAAAGCTTGTAACGCCAGTCTCTTTTGAGATCTCGATCAGTTTGCCTTTAAGGATGGCCATCTGCTCATCAATCTCAGAAGCCCTTGAAGAATACTCTTTGTAGAGAGCATCCTTTGTGTCGCGCATCTTAATGTAAGCGGCGACGATCTTCTCTATGGGTGCGTCCATGGTTTCCTTCCGTGTCGGATCTGTTGTCCGTTTTACAACTGTAACTCTGTAACTTTAGTCTGTCAAGTATTAATTTCGTTTTTATAGAGGTCGATGATACGGGTGTGGAAGTTCAACTTGTTCTGAAGCATCGCATACAACTTAGTCTCCACGGGACTTCCTTCGATATGCACAACTGTTACGGGGTTCACTTGTCCTTGCCTATGCACTCGAGCGTTTGCCTGTAAGTAGGACTCAATCGAGGTGACGGGTGCGTACCATATCACAACATTCGCAGCAGTTAGTGTAACTCCATGTGCCGCAGCTTGGGGCTGAATAAGAAGAACTTTGGGGTCTTGTTGCTCTTGAAAGCGTTTAAACGTGTCGGTACGTTTGTTAACACTCACACTCCCATCTATGATTTCTGTTGTTACTTTATGTTTTACAAGAAAATCTTTTAGCAAAGCCAGCGTGTGTGTAAATGGCGCAAACACCAGCACTTTGTGGGTGGCTTCTTCAATTACTTCTAGCACAGCAGAAAGCCTGTTCGATACGTCAAACTCCACGACGTTTCCGGTATCGGTGTAGACCGCACCGCACGATATCTGAAGTAGCTTAGTTATGTTAGAAGCGGCGTTAACAGCCGAGACTTCTTCCCCCGCAGCTTCAATCATCATGTCCTTCTTAAGCTGCTTGTAGTACTTGGATTGCTGCGGCGATAGGGGGGCGTAGCGTGATGTGTGGGTGACCTCTGGCAAGTCCAAGCACTCGTCTTTGGTGAATCGAATAGCCGGTTGCAGAAGCCTATGTACGGTCGCTTCGGCTGACGGTCTCGGTATCCATTTGAATCTTGTCAGTTGTTGCATCACGGAATCCCTAAAACCGCCAAACAGCATCGGGGTCGTGTCGGGGACGCACATCTTAGCCAGCCCGTAAGCATCTAGCGGGGATTGCGCTGCTGGTGTACCAGTCATCATCCACATCCACGTGTTGTGGTCCATGACTTCTTTGAGGGCTTTAAATCTTCTAGTCTTGGCGTTCTTGTAGGCGTTCGCTTCGTCAACAATAATTAAGTCAAACCCACCGTGTTTGATGTCATCCTTAACAATTTCTAACCCATCAAAGTTGATGATGACGTAGTCGGCGATACCGTTTATAACTTCTTTGCGCTTGTCTCGATCGCCATGGGCAATATTTACTGTCCTGTGCAACGCAAACTTAAACAGATCGGCTTGCCACGCAGACTGCATGATTGACAGGGGGCAGATGATAAGAACTCGGTGGATGTGTTTCTTCTCAAGCAGGTAGTCTGATGCCCAAATAGCAGAAGCCGTCTTGCCCGTCCCTTGCTCGTTAAAGCAAAAAGCCCGTTTGTGCAAGGTCAGAAAGGATGCGGTCTCGATCTGATGCGCCATGGGCTTGTAGAGTCCGGGCCACTTGTAGTCCCTTTGTATCGGGGACGGCACGTTCTTCAAGTTTAACTTCTTGAGGACTTGCGCTTCTTCAAGTCCCCATTTAACGGCAACCTCGGTGACATCCCCGTTTGTTTTTAATTCTTTGCTATGCTTAATTGTCTCGGTGATTCTTGCTGGGTTCCGAGTTCGTACGACTAGCGTTTGGTTGTCAACTATTTCCACGTTTCTTCTTTTCCCGTGTGCTAACTTCGTTAATTAGCTGTCGTTTGGAGTTGCGCTTAAAAGATCGATTCTCGGCGGCGCTCACGACTGATAAGCCGTCTTTATAGCTTCCGCCTTTTGATAGGGCTTTTGTATGGTGGACATCCTTACCATCGCCCTTACTTACCTTGCCGGCCTTTTCCATGAGCCTGCGCGCTCTGTTGCGCTCGGCCCTTTTCTTCTTGACCTCTTCGGTGCCGTCATACTGTTCGTATTCTTTCTTGTATGGGCGGGGTTTGTTAACGTAAGGCATGATGTTTCTCCGGGCAAATAACTCAATTCTAAGTCTAATTCACATCAGTCGATAGAACTTCTTGTTGCCCTGTTTGCGAACACTTACTTTGTTGTCAGCCAACAGCTGCCTTAAAACGGAGGCAACAGAACTCTCGCTGATGATGTAGTACTTGGCAATTTTTGCCGCCTGGGTTGGTGTCTTGTGTTCCTGAAGATACTTAAAAACTTTTTCCTGCACAGTTGCCATAGTTATTTCTCGATAATTACTGGGGAGTGGGTTTCAATCCAAACTTTTGCACCGCAAGAAAGCGGCTTATCAGGACTGTAAACCACTACGCTCGGCCCGTCTATGCGGACTTCGTGGGCGTACTTGTTGTCTTTGTACGTCTTCACAGTTAATACCGGCTCACGATCCCCAGTCTTGGCGTTGCTTTTTATGACGTGCTGGTTGACGTGAATGATTGTCTTCATTTGAGGTTGCCACCAGACTTGACAAGATCGCCACCGTAGATGTACGTACCTACATGCTGCAGACTAATAAACGGGTTGGCATAAATCTTTCCGCCGTGTTCGCGCCATAGTTCGCAGAAGTGGTAGTCCTCCGAAAGCAGAGCCCCGGTGTGGTCGATGCTGGTCGCAAAGAACTCATGAGTCAGGGGCTTAGCATATTCGCCGTCTACGTTCTTAAATGTGGATGTTCTGTATGTGGGGACGTGGTTGGCTAGGCGCTCAAATACACGCCGCTTAATTAGCATAAACCCTGTGCCACCATGACGTATCTCGATCACACCATCATTGTCAGTCTCAACGTGCCCGGACTCGTTGTGGACCATGTTAAACACAAACGCCCCAGCATAGTCGCTCAAGTTTTCCCTACCAGCCTTAGCCGCTTGACCGACCTTCGCCCAGTCAATTTCTTTCTTGGGGTAGATACCGCACACAATGTCACGATCAGCCGCCATTAGTTGTGCCACAGCATTGCCATCAAACTGAATGTCGGCGTCGATAAACATTAGGTAATCCATTTCTTTTTCAAGGAACAGACGGGCCAACTCATTTCTAGCGCGTGTAATAAGACTCTCGTTCATGATCTGCGCCCAGTAGACGTTGACGCCTACTTGCCTCATTTTGTTCATAGTGGCTAACAGGCCGACGACGTAAGGTCCGGTACACATACCCCCGTACATAGGGGTTGCAATCATGAGGGTTGGTTTCTTTTGCTCAGTCATTTTGTTTTCCTAACGATAAATTGATAGCCAAGGTGGATGACGTTTAGTTCTTCGATAAAAATATTGACGAACGCGTCTATCGCAGACTTAGGCACGTGGTTGGGTCTTGACATATCGCCCCACAAGTAGTCATCAAACACCATGACGCCATCTTTCTTAAGCAAAGGCCACGACATGCACGCATCAGTCAGCACGTCTTTGGCAATATGTGAGCCGTCGATATAGATAAAGTCGAACTTTGAAGTTTTCGTGGCGTGCATAGCCGCAAGAGCCTCTACCGACGTAGAACGAAAGGTAAACACCGCTCTGTTAGGGAACTTTTGTTTGGCGATGTTGATGTTGTGGTGGAAACGATCTTCCGCACCCTTCATGTCGTCGTTCACATGCTCTTCGCCACCTTCCCAAGTATCCACACAGAAGAGTTCGCCACCCTCTTCGACCATGTGTTCTAGCAGCCACACCGCCGACCTGCCTTCGTAGGAGCCAATCTCTAAGAACTTTGTTTTGTTGGGCATGAGTGGGTGTAAATGGGTCCACACCTTTGGCGCCCAGTGAAACCAGTCTTTGGTGAATTTATAGTCGCTCAATTTTTGCTCCCTGTTGCATGATCCGCACGTTTAACTCCTCCATAAATTTATTTTCTTGCTCTAGCTTTTTAATCCTGTCCTCAAGCTTTTTAATGTGTTCATTCAAGGTTTTGATCTGCTCTTCCAGCGGTAGGTCAGTCATTTCTGCATCTCCCTCTGCTGATACTTCAAGTCTTCTTTCCCGATCCACAGGCCAGCACAGACCATGTCTAGTTCTTCAGATACAGGACGCTTGTAAAGTGCGTCTTTATAGCCTTGCTGGTAGGCGGTGGCTTCGGCCTTCTTGAGTTGTCGTTCTCCGTACCCCATGCCGATAAAGAAAAACAAAATGCAGAGAAGCACCAGCGCAACTGGCTCGATGTAACGTTTCATACGGTTTGGTCCTTTCATTAGAAGGCGGTCAGCGGCTTCGAGGTCTTTGATGGCTTTCATAACCGCATCAGGACCCTTGTCATTTATCAGAGCATCCAAGTAATTCTTCTCTATGCGGTTCATGTGTTCTTCTCCTTTAGTTTGGCTTCGATGGCACGAAAACCATCAGACCAAAGTCTGCCTTCGCACTCTTTTAGTAAATCAACCATTTCGCCATCCGTCAGCCCAACCCATTCACGCTGAGGCTTTCCTTTTGCATCAAACTTCAATGTGAATGGCGGTTGAATAATCTGATCTTCAATCAATGCCCCACAAGTTACACACGCCCCATGATGATCTTTTGCCGTTTCATCGACACGTTCTTGCGATATGTCGATGGCGTGTACAGGTTCGGTTTTAATAAACTGCTCAATTTCAACCGCTAACTCGTAACACGCACCTGCACTTAAACCAGAGGGAATGTTCATGTAACGCCCGTCATTGCTAAATCTTTTTAATTGATAAACCCAGTCCATCATATGTTTTACAGCCACAGGCTCTTGCTTCTCTGCCTCTGCGATGGCTTGGCGTAGTGCGTCAGCGGCTTCACGGCACAATCGACCAACTGGAATATTCTCGTGATGGGATTTGTCATGCTCGTACATCATGCGGGCGTCTGCCGGAACAGACTCAAGTTGCTCAATTAGCGGCACTGCGTATGCTTGCTTCATAGCTGAAATGCTCATGTGTTCTTCTCCTTTAAATCATAGAACCAATCGCTTCCAGTAGCCCACTTTTTTGTCCCATCTACAGTCCAAAAATTTTTAGCCGCTTGAAAATCAGGAAACTTCACCTCTGACGGCACAAGGCTCTGGTCGTACCACAAACACCTATTGTTAGGCTGCGTGGCAAACTGCCCATTCTCAAGCGCAATAAAATTAAAACTCTTATGTTCTTCTGCCTGTTCCGTAAACCCGGTATCTAGATCCATCCCGTCGGCACAGAAATCTACAGTAAACATATACCGCCCGTGATGCCATTGCTTGTCTTTACCCAAGAACTTCACGCCTAAGTTCCTTAATCCAATCTTCTCGACGACCGTGAACCGATACCCCATACAGTCCCACAACTGCAAAACATCAATCGGAAGATTTTCAGCATGCTCATGCCAAACGTAAGCATGGATAGGCAACTTGTCGTACAAAGCCCCGTAGTTCGGAAGCAAAGATTCAATCCTAAAGACTTGTCCTCTCAAAGCCTTGAGGCTTACCCATATCGCCGGCTCCAGTTCTCCATGACCCTTCTGATGGTTGTACAGGAACTCACGCCTTACAAAACACTTAATTGGCGGCAAACATGCGACTATGTAGCTCATTTATAACCCCTAAAGAAGTGCGTCAGGTAAAGAGTCGACAGGGGAGGGTACTTCCAAGTCGTTGAGTTTTAGGTTCAACCACTTGGGGTACGGGCTATTGAGTAGCGGCACTCGGACAAAAAAAGTCTTGTCGTCGTTGACCCGCTCCACAAACGCCCTTTCCCCCGTCTGCTTAATAAGGACCTGCTTATTTAAAATCTTCAAGAAGCTCGGGCGTCGTTTTTGAGTTGGTCTAACCGACGTAGAAGATAATTCTTCGTGGTCTCAAGCATCTTAATACCTTCTTCAACGTACTCGATCTCTTCTTTTATGATGTCAATATGCGTAGAGTTGTAGATGTCTTCGACATCCACCTTGATTTCTTCTCTTGGTTTGAGGAAGTCATCGAGAGTGTTAAGAATTGAGCTTTCGTAACACTTGCCATTCTTAGTGATCTGACCCTCATCGCACATCTTCGATAGGATTGTGTAGATATTGCTACGGATTTTAGTGGCCTTAGCAATTTCTGCCGCTGAAGCCGATCCCACTTCATCCAAGTAGTTGATGATAAGTTCCTGATTTTTACCTGCTGCTCTGCGTTTACGCATAGTTACTTCTCCTTAGTAAAAGTGTTTACCGTTATGTTCGCAGTCTGCGACTGCACAAAATTTCCGACATGTGAAGTTTGGTTTAGGATTCCACACGCCGGTATCAAGCGCTGTTTCAAGGCGCTCAATCTCAGGAAGCCATTTAGTCCACGCAGAACTCTGCTGGTCTTCGGTGAACTCGGCTTTAACTAAATCTTTTGCTACAAGAAAAACAAGCCCTGCCTTTACTCTCTTGACATTTGGGAAGTGTTTAAACACCAAAAGCGACAGCAGTTCTAATTGTTTGATATCCGCGTACTGAGAGGACTTACCAGTCTTATAGTCAACTATTTTTGCTTCGTCGCCGTTGATCACAAGCAAGTCGGCAATCCCCCTAAACCAAACGTCGGGGGCTTTGAATTTGCAGGGTTTGAAGTCCTTGGTCAACCCCATCTCATATTCGCAATGCTTGTCCCCCGGCAAAACTTTCAAAGCATCAAGGTGTGGCTTAATAAATGCATACTTCTCCGGGATATCCACGCCCTTACACACGTAATTTTCAGCGGCTTTGTGGACCTCGGTGCCGTAATCAAGGTGGGCTTGCGGTGGCTCAACAATATCCTTTAGCACCCGCAGCCGGTAATACTTTCGGGGGCACTGCTGAAATAGCGAGATGCTGCTGTAAGACCACGTGTACTTAGACATGGCGGATAGCATTCAGCAAAAGCTTAACTTCAACTTTTAACCTGAGCACAGCTTCTTCTGCTTCTTCCCGCCTGCCTTCGTTAGCTAGTTCGTTCACGTCGCGGATCAAACGCTTTATTTCTTGCACGTGGGGAGCGTAATCAACAACTTTAGCAATCACCATAGTTCTCTCCATATCCGACTTCACAATTTAATGGCAGCGTATCGGCCCATTTCGGCCTCCAACGCATGCACTCCTCAACGTACTTAACCGCTTCTTGTGCCTCGTCGACTGGGGCTATGCAAGCAACCGCATCATGCACAGTCAGGACAACGCGATACTTCTTTGCAATGCGGAGCATCTGCTCACCAATTACGCATCGGGCAACCGCTTGGCAAACGTTTTCCACAACCTTACCGCCGTATATTCGAGCCGGTCCCTTCCTAGTGTCGTAGATGTATTGGGGGGTGCCGTCGTAAAACTTCTCGCTCGTTTCGCGCAAGTTGAGATACCGAATCGGCATACCGCTGGGGATATCAAACCCAACTCCCGGCAGCAAACTTACCGCTTGGGGCTGTTGGCAAAAATCAAACGTCTTAAGATCGGTCGATGCAAGGGCTTCTAAACATCGGCTGGCCTTTTCCCACAGGTTCGGGATATGCGGGAATCTATTTCTGTATTGGTTAATAATAAATCTAGCCATATGCTCGGACATATCCATGCCAAGCGATCTCATGTGTAACTGAAACTTCTTGTGGCCTAAGCCGTAGCCACACCCAAGAACAACCGTTTTACCAAGGAACCGCTGTTCTTTGGAGACATGCTTAATTGGGGTATCATAAATTTTAGATGCCATCAACACATAAACATCTTCGCCTCTTTCAAAGGCTTCAACCAAGTCTTGTTGCCCTGCTAGCCAAGCAAGAGTCCTAGCCTCGATCTGAGAAGAGTCGGCATCGATAATCACGTAGCCATCGGGTGGAACGATTGACTTTTTAAGCTTGCCGGCGTTCAACCCACGCGACGGAAGATTTTGGAGATTCAATTTATCGTCACCACCCCAGCGGCCTGTGTGAGCCGCGTAGTAACGCAAAGGGACTGGAAGCCTACCCCGCTTCGCTATTGAGATTAATCTCTCAGTGCGTGTCTCCTCGAGCGTGCTTTTTGTCCCAAGCCTAGCAGCCGTAAGTGCTTGGACTTTCTCGTTAGGATGTTCAAGCAACGCCTTGAACCCGTCATCACCCTTCGCCAACGCTGGAACTGCTTTGCCTGTCGTGGGGCTTATCTTCATGGGGACATCTATGCCCATGTCTTCGAGCAATTGCGCAAACTTTGTCTGGGACATCAGCACGTCTTTGCTGACACCGGCACTATTCAACAACTCTTCTTTGCGGGCCTTGACTTCTTCTAGGTGCTGCTCAAGCATCGGGAGATCCAACTGCAAGACGGGGTCGGCGAACATGCGGATCGTTAAATCTATGAGCTTAAGTTCTTTTTTGTTGTAGCTTTCTTTTAAGATATTAAAAAGCTTGTAGGTGATGTCCACGTCGTTGCGGCAGTATTCACCATATTGATGTAGGTCGTATGGGGTGAAGTCGGCTTTGTGCTTGCCCATCGCTAGGACTACTTCAGTCCCTTTCTTTCCTACCCCGTAACGATCCGCGAGTTTAGCGAGGCTGTTCCCAACATCTACGCCATCGACGGCCCGAGCCATGCAAAGGGTATCAAGGTATCCCATTGGCTTGATCCCGTATCTCCAACTGAGAATCGCGCCATCAAACATCATGTTGTGCGCTAGCACGAACGAATTGGCCCAATCAAACTGCTGTAAGAACTTATCTACCTCGTTGGCGCACCAAACTGTTTCGCCGTCATCGATCTTGACCGCTACGCCAATGACCTCAAACCGATCATCGCGCACATACTCTTCCGTAGTCATCTTGGAGAGCGAAAAATCTTTGTCGTAGTAAGTCTCAAAGTCAATCGTCAGAATCATATCTTCCCCTTCTCGGGAACGGTCATCGCGGATTGTCTCGCAGCCACGCGGACAAATCTTCTATGTTGGTTTCGTTTATCACAAAAGCAGAGCCACCAGCCTCTCTGATCTTGCGCAGTTCTTTTTCTTGCAGAGCAGTAGTAGTCCCACGCCCCGCCTTACACTCTACCGCAAAAAAGTATCCTTTGTAACACCCAACAATATCGGGGATACCGCTACGCCCATACCCTCCGGTTGCCGGCATAAAAAGATAAGCGCCATGTTCTTCTAAAACTTTTCTAACTCGTTGTTTTACTTTGGATTCGGGGGTAGACACCGCATCTCCTCATGAAGCAAGTAGACACAGTATACATCATTTTTTGAGGGCGCAAGGGGTAAGGACAAAAAAAAGACATACTGACTTATCGTCAGTATGTCTCTAGGGTGAAACTAGGTTAGGCTACTAAGTTAGCAAGTAATTACTGTATCGCCGGGGGTCAAGTAGTAAAATACCGCGCCGCGATCTCGTTCTATCTCGATGTTCAACTTAACGCCAACATTCTCTACGGGTTGACTGAGTTCGCAGAGTTTGAGCAGAGCGAATTTCTCTTGATAGTTCTGTGGCAGATCGTAAGTAGAAGTCAGGTTTGTGACTAGGTGGTCATCCCCACTTGGGTAGGTATACCACATACTCCCGTTAGAGTATTCAACTACCAGAACACCGCCCCTGTAAAAATCCTTAAACACAGAATACGCGATTTTATGGTCTCGGAAACATTGGAGTTTTTCTCCCTCGGCAAACATGCTAGCAATCCTATCCGGTATCGGTGGCTGTTCGCCGTCATGGCACTTCAGCAAAAAGCATGCTAACTCATCGAGGTTTCTACCCCTAGCAAAGTTAGATATTTTAGTAGCAGCAGTGCTGACCATATAATGTAAGGCGGACTCGGCATCGGACCGTAGCCTAGTTTTGTATCCGCCCGTATCTTTAGGGACAAACACTTCTTGCATAGTTTTAAGCGCTTTGTGGGCATCTTTGGTCTGCATGCATTGGCGTTGACTCCCCCGCTTTTTAATAATCTTATCTGAGGTTACGGAGAAGACATCGACACGACCGAAGTTGCGGTAATCCTCATATTCGACTTTAAGCCTACCCAAGAATTGAGAGTCGCAGTAAACGCTGACCGCACCTATCAGGTCGGACTCTGAACCCGAATACTTCCATTCCCACTTGGGGTCGGCAACGAACATGATCTTTGGTTGCGTGATATAGAAACTCGAAATCAGATCCTCGAGCGGTTTATGCAATGTCGCGTTCTGCGAAACGCGGTTGTTAAAGTTAGGTAGTTTTGTCATGGTTATTCCTTACTTTTTCCTTACCATTGAAATTTAGAAAGAATGTCGTCGACCTTGTTCTTGGTCTGCAAGCGTATCTCGTCGCTTTCCTTGAGCATGTCGGTGTCCACGAGCAGAAGTGCCGATGAGAGGTCACGCCTTGCCTGTTCGAGTTTTGGGTCTTTGGTCACATTCAATTTATCTAGCAAACCAAGTAACTCCTTAGCGTTCCCTAGCAAGGTAGTATGAAACCCCTTACGCTTACCATCCTCATCGTCAGCCAACCGATCACTCATGTTGGATAGGCATTTATGCAGTCGGTCCCAGACATCTTGCATTGCACCCTCGACCCTCTCCCGCATCGTTACCTCATATTGCTGGATCAACTCGGCCTTGGCCTGCTCATTGATGTCGATTCGGAAATCCCCCGCAGTCGGCACAGGTGTGAACGCATATGAGAAGCGGAACTTATGCTTTATGAGATCAACCTCGGGGTATTCCTCACGATTAAACATGTCTCCCAGGGAGAAAGCCGCTGCTGATATCAGCGTAGGGTAGTCTTGGAAAAACCTATCGCACAGGCGATTGAATTCGACTTCGTGGTCATTCAACTCCTGCTTGTAATCCAAGAAGTTAGCCATGGGGATAAGCCGAGTGCCTTTGTCAGACCATGGAAGCGTGTATTTGTCGGTATTCCACAGGCGAACTCGGGCAGCATACTTGGTGACATCCTCCAGACTTTTGCTACCGGCCAACAGATTCTTATGGTAGTTGCCAGCCCTTGCCTTGGTATTCTTCGCGGCATCCACCTCCTCGGATACCCGCTTGTCTAGTTTCTTGGCAGTCCAGCATGAGATGTTAAGGTCAACAAGCATGGCGCTCGTTGCGATTCCGATAGTTTCCATTTGGTTTCCTTTGTTAATAGTTGGGACAAGATGACTATTCGTCATTCTGTCGTTGCTTGTATTGCTGGATAAGGTATTCAACAACTTGGGTTACAGACAGGACTACACCGATCTCCCGCGCCAACTTCTCGCGTAGTTCTAGGAGACTCTCGGATGCTTCTTTGCTTAGGCTTACGCCCATGCGACCGCTTTTGCTATTGCCTTTGGTTTCCATTTACACCTCCACTAGGGCTGATTGACCAACAACGGGAACAAAACTTTTGTTATTAACAACACACCAAAAGACAGGAACTCCCAATCTTTCCCACACACTAACATCATTTCGGTAGAAGTATCCGTCTGTCAGCATGACCACGCATTGCGGTTCGATCTTGGCCTTGCTGATATACCTAGCCACGCAGTCAGGTTCAGTCCCACCACCGCCCCGAGGCTTGGTCGAATGAATCATGTTCCTTACATCTGCGCCTTGATACTCTTCGTGTGCTGCTACTTCGCTATCCCAATACAGGATGTCGACATGGTCTGGCATGATCTCTTCGCAGATGCTTGACATCTCACCAAGGAATTGCCCGAGGACAGGCCCATTGATCGACCCTGAAGTGTCAGTCCCGATAACGATGCGCTCGGCCTTTTGGCCTATCATGCTAGGCATGATGATGTCTGCGCCAAGGAACCGGCGATTTGGTCTGCGCCAAGTGGTGATCTCGCCCCCCTTGGTTACCATTTTGACAAAGTCTCGCAGAGCCTCACGCCAATCCACTCGAGGATGCAAGATTTCTTCGATGCCCCGAGGCATCTTGCCTTTCATCTTGCCTGCTAGGATCGCACCCTCACGCAAGCCATGGTCGATCTCGCGCTCGAGTTTCTCTTTCTCTTCGTCAGATAACTCCGATGCACCATCCCAGTCATGCTCGTCGATGGAGTCGGTTGGCTGGCCTTGCCCTTGGCCTCCGGGCTTTGGCTTACCACCGGGACCTGATGACCCGCCGTCATTTTGTCCCTTACCATCTCCGTCTTGGGGTTGGCCTTCCTCGCCTTGCCCATTACATTCTTCCTTGAGGATGTCATAGACCTGTTTGGTATCCATGTTGCGGAAACGATCTTCCAGCAGGCCAAGCATCTTGCCATCTTTGTTTCTAGGCATGACAACTACTTCGCCATTCGGATCCATGTCGTAGATTTGGAGATTGATCACATAGTCAGCAGCCATGTTGGTCAGCCGCATGTTTTCTTTCGCCAATCGTTTCCATGTCGTGATATGGCGATACGCCTTGTGCATAGCCTCATGCACTACCAAGAAAGCAAGCATCTTGTCATCAAGCATATCCACGAACTCGCGCCCGTAGTCGACATCGCGCCCGTTGGTTCTCGCGGTAATCGGCTCGTCAAGCACGGTTACTTTGCCAATCATGAACATTCCGCTAAATAAGGTTGAAATTACTTTGCGTGGTGTTGCCATTGCTCCAATTAAAAGTATAAGGTGGGGTCCCACCCCAGACATTCATATAGATGTTCCCGGTATTTTGACCATAACATACCACGTTTTGAATGGTGGGAATGAACGTTAGCGCAGAATCTGGTTGGTCAACGAGGAAGGAAATAAAATACTGACAACCGGTTTGGTCAGTCACGGTTACCGAATAGTTGTTGGCAACCAATGAAGCGATGTCTTCGGTAATGGCACCGTTACTCCAAAGGTATGAGTAAGCTGGTTGCCCGCCAGATACGGTGATATTCACAGCACCCGTTCCATTGCCAAAGCAGTCAACAGGGGTAATGTTACCAGTTACAGCAATGCCATTAGCTGGATCCGCAATGGTGACCGTTAAGATGGCAAGACAACCAAGCGCATCGGTGACTTGCACCGTATAATTTCCACTTTGTAGATTTAGAATATCTTGTGAATTGGCACCATTGTTCCAAACATAAGAATAAGGTCCAACACCCCCGCTAACAGTAAGATTAATAGACCCCGTGGTTCCTGCGGAACAAGAATTATCCACATGGGTTTCGGTTAATAATATCGGTGTGGCCGGTTGCGTTAGGGTAACGGATAAGCTGCTCGTACATCCGTACAAGTCAGTTACCGTAACACTATAATTCCCTGCAGGTAATTGACCAATATCTTGCGTTACACCTCCGTTGCTCCAAACATAGGTGTAGTTGGGTGTCCTTATCGTGACTGGGAAAA
>OGWI01000052.1_pt1 | contig 14040 bp, 4 predicted proteins | sample 1576021 | NCBI WGS metagenome assembly OGWI01 (sample SAMN07581557, study PRJEB24739) | freshwater metagenome | place: Singapore | collected 2015-04
AGAAGACGGCATACGAGATGCGCGAGAGTGACTGGAGTTCAGCCGTGTGCTCTTCCGATCTGTTTCCCAGTCACGATATTGGCGGTATTTCTAACGTTTTCCAGTGATTTAGGATTCAAGGCTTTTTGGTCAAGCCTGTCGAGCATCCCAAGAAGCTCTGCCGAAGCAGCAGCAGATTGGGTGTAGTTTCCAGCGAAGTCCATGTCCTCTGCTTCTTGAGCTTTTTGAAGGGCATCTTGAAGACCAGAAACACCAAGGTCTTGCTTTAGACGAGCTAGAACCTGACGGTATTTTCCGCGAGCATCGCGAGGCTGAGTTTTTGGAGTATATTTGATTCTTCCTTCTTCTGGATCATAAGTTGGTACTTCACCGTAACCTACTTCATCTCCAGGCTCGGTAACATCTTTTCCAGCCTTAATATCCTCAGCTCTTTTTACTTCTTCTTCAGTTTGCTTATCAGCTTCTGCTTTAGCATCAATAAGTTTTTGGATATCAGCAGCGCTTGGCTGCTTTCCGTCTTCTGGAGCAGTAGCATCGGCAGTAATAGATAAAGAAGCAATTACAGCACGCATTTTTTCTAGGTTTGCTGCAGCAGTAACTGCATCAGCATAGTTCCAGTTTGAAGGAATTAGATTCTTTAGATCAAGTTGTTTAGCTCTCTTAATGATGTGCTTTTTAACTTTTGCTCTATCTTCTTCCTTTGAGCGGCCATAAGAATGAATAGCAGCTTTTAAATCAGACTCATTTCTAATAGGATATGAGCCATCTGGCAGGGCGTGGCCTTTTTTAGCTAGAGTTTTACGCTCTTCCTCGCCAATCTGAGAAAATTCTGAAATAGCAGAAGCAAGTAATGTACGTTCTTTCAAACTATCAACTAATGCTGATGCCTGGATGGTTTTTGGCTTCTTCCACTCGTCAGGAATTAGGTCATACTTACCAAGAGCACGAGCACGCTTGATAATGTGCTTCTTAGCTGCAGCTATGTCTTTTGCACGACCATGAGCCTGGATAGCATTCTTTAGATCAGCTACATTTCTAATAGGGAAAGAACCATCTGGCATAGCTTTACCAGCTTTAGCTAGTTCTTCTCTCTTATCTTTTGAAACATAACCAAACTGTGTCTCGAAACGAGTCATCAAATCATTTGATGTTGTGGTAAGTTCATTTAGTCTACTTGCTCTATCAATAAGTGCAGAAACTGAAGTACTCTTCATAATTGCAAAATAGCTAGCACCAGCTGCAACAAGAGCCATTACTTTACCAGAAGCAATCATTGCTCTAGCAATAGGGAAGCCTGGAACGTTGACCTGGCAAACAGCAACTAGCTCGAGTGAGCCGTTAATTGGACGCCAGTCACCAGATGGAGCTGATGCACGAAGTGCACGAATCTGCAATTCATTTGCATCTGGTCTTAGAGAACCAGCTACCCAAATTCCGTAGTCATCTTCCCCCGCATGTACATCAGCAATTGCTGAAGCGGTGTCGTCATAATGCTTTGCCGCAGAAACAGCATCAGCATTAAGTGGAGCATGGCCGCCAGCAAGGGTTAACTGACCAACTGGAATATCTGATCCGTCATCAGTACGTACTACACCTGTGTGGAAATAAGCATACTTGCTTCTAGAACGAGGCGGCTTAGTGGATCTAGGCATACCTATGTGATTTACATGCCATGCAGCAATATGACCAAAAATACGGCCGCTAGGGTCCACAGTAATTGGGGTAGGCTTGGTCAGCCCTGGGTTATTAAACCACTCGCGCGGCGGGGTTACTGGAATAGGAGCTTCCAGGAATCCAGAAGCAGTCAGTGCTTCCGCTGATACAAATGAGTCAATTGACTCTTCGTAGATACCGTCCTCTGGTACCATCTGCTCCTCCTGCTGGGGGTAATTTTCATCGATTGAAATAGTGCACTCTTGGAATGCAGGCTTTGCTACAATTGTAGCAGCCATTATACGTGCGTGATTTATGATAAGTTTCTTCTTGGAAATCTCATCATCTTCTATGTCTTCTTTGCCAGAGTTTTCACTCTTCTGCTCTTTAGCTTCAAACTGATCCAAATCAGCAGAAACGCCTCGAAGGAATCCATTTTCTACAAGTCTTTGTGCTTCTCTACCATAAGGTCCAGAGTCAAACACTCCGTAAGCATTTCCAATACCTTCTGGAGTTCTTTCCATATAGTCAATTCGACCAACTACAACAGAACCCATATGGCCATCGTTAGTTTTTATTTGCCACATTAATGGAAGGGGAAGGTCTCTAAAACTAATTGAATTCTTTTTAAAAGCTCTTCCATCTCCAGACTCCAGTTCCTCAGGGATAACTAAAGGAATGGTAAATCTAGCTCCATGCATCATATTTGCTCCAGCAACAAGGCCCATTTTTTCCTTAAGTGCATTTATGGATGCATATAGTGCCGATTTTTCAATAGTCTTTTCTACAAGCTCGTCTTCGGACGAAAACAAAGAAGAGAAAGCATTTTTACTATTCTTGCCAACGTTAAATCTACTGCCAGTGTATACACCAGTCATTTCCTTGTGACGAAGTTGACAATAGCCTTTAGCACGAGGACCCATGTACTTAGATAGATGACGAACGCAGCGAGTCCAGTCTCCAGGAACGCCCCACATAATTTTGGCACCACCAACACCACGAGTCCAGTAGTGACGAAGTTCTTCTGCCTTACCTCGGTTTCTATCAAAACCTCCAGCTGCAGTCATTGCCCTTACGCAACTTTCATCATTTAAAAGTTCTTCTATTTCTGGCTCTGGCATCCAGCTAGCATCGTAAAGATCATCATGCTCATTTACGATGTCATCTATAGGCATCAATAAATCTTTATCTTCGATGTAGTTAGGAGTTCCAATATTCTTTGTCCAAACTTCTTCCATTGACATTTCTTCATTGGAAGCTACATTTCTAAGGCGATGCTTCTTTTCTCTATCCAACTTTGCGTGGGTTGCTGTGTACATTCCAGTAGCCTCTTTGTGGCGAAGCTGGCAGTAGCCTTTAGCACGAACACCAAGATATTTAGCTAGATGCTTAACACAACGCTTCCAGTCGCCAGGTTGCCCCCAGCGGATCTTTAGAGCACCTTTACCCCTTGTCCAATAATGACGAAGTTTTTCTGCATTTCCTCTGTTGCGGTCTAACCCGCCAGCAGCAACTAATGCTTGATAGCTGTCGCCCCAGAAGTTAATAAGATGTTCGTATAGAAAAGCAGAAGCGGCAGTAGCTGCTGGAGCAGCTGGTGTTTCCTGTGTAGCTGGAGTAGCCTGTTCTTTTTCAGCTGGAGCTTCTGTACTTCCTACATTCTTTAGTTTGTCAACTTGTAGAAGAATTTCATTCACTAGTTCTTTTGTATCAAGAACAACAACTGGTGGTGGAGTAGCAGACTGAAGATCCTTAAGAATTTGCTCGTCTGGAACCCATTGACCTTTTTCTCTCTTGTAGGTCATAGGAGCTGTACTAGTTGCTGTTTTAGGAACAAGTGCAACAAAATCCATCACAGCGGCAGGGTCATTAGGAGAAACTATAGCAATATATTTTGGTGCTACGTCAGAAGTTTCTGGAGTAAGAGGCTTTTCTTCTCCAGCTGCAAGAATAGAGTTCTCTCCAGCAAACTTGTTTACGCCATATCTACTCTGAACTAAACCCTTATCATAGTTATCGACAGGACGATACTGACCACGCTGCTTTTGAACATAACCATTCCAGTCGTTTAGCATCTGACGGACGCCATCTGCATCTAAAGGTGGAAGAGTTCCTGGCAAGTGAGCCTTAGGCATATTCACTGGAGTTCTAGGTTCTCCCAAAATTCCAGAAGTGTCGAGAGGCTTTTCAAAATTATCAGCTGAGCGCTCTCCCATTGGAGCTAAGGGCTCGGATCCTGCTTCATAAGCTTTAGTATATTTAGCAGGAACATTTATTGTTCTACCATCTTGTAGTTTTACAGCAACATTTCCAGTCTTGCTATCTACTTTAGTAATGGTTCCCCGCTGGGCTTTAGGGCCCTGCCCAACTTGAACATCGCTTCCAGCTTTTGCAAATCTTCCGCTACCATCTCTAGGCTGGTTTACGGCTTTTGCAGACCTTTCTTCTGGAGTATATACTCCATCATGAGCAGTAGGTGATGTAGCAGATTTCTTTGCTTTCGCTGGGCCAAAGCCCTCACCAGCCGCAGTAAGAACTCGATCAAGCATTTCAAAATCTAGATTTGGAATCGCATCTGCCATCATTTCAGCTTCTTCTGAGTCTAAATCTTCAAGTTGAATATACTTGTAAGGATTCTCTTGAAGCATAGCTGACATAACAACTGCCGACGATGGATCAATTAGTATGTGAGTTTTTTCAACTGTGTCATAGGCATCATCTAAACTTGAATCGTAGGTATAAATATCACCCTCAACATGGCCTAAATCGTCCCAGGAGCAATCGTCCCATACGTAAACTCGACCATCAATTTCAATTTTGTAAAGACGGTCAATTCCAGAACCATCTAATCTAACTCTTGCTATAAATTCTGGACCATAAGAAGCATCTAAATCATTGGCCATTTTAAAAGCATTTAGCTCTGAATCATAGCTGTCTTCATATTCAACGCTATCTAAATGGTCTTCATACCCTGGAATGTTGTATCCAGTTGCAGTAACGCCTTTTTTATTTTCACGCTCAACGATAGCCTGAGCCCAACGCCAAGCAGAATCCCCACCCCACAAGGCCCACGCAATTCTTCCGTTTGAAGGGAAGTTATCTTCGCCTGGCTCCCAGCCCTTACCCTTTTTATCTACTTCGTGACGGGGGAAGTACTTAGCTATGTGCCGTACTTTAGCAAGACCAATCTGACCGCCGCGAGCAAGCGTGCGTGCAGTATTTAAACCAACTGGTGTACCACCACGCTTGTGCTCTTTACGCCATTTAAGTGCTTTTTCGGCTTCAGCTTTAACTCCATCTGGAATTGTATACATTCTTCCAGCCGAAGCAGTTAAAGATTTTTCAATAGTAATAAGTGCGGCTGCGGCTAATTCAATAGTTGCATCTGTAACAGCAACTTCTTTAGACCATTCTCTTGGCTGAAGCGTAGAAAGTACGCCAAATTCAGTAACCATATTAAGGTTAACGTCAACAATAGCACTAAGTTCACCATTGGTAAAAAGGGCTAGATTGTTGTAACTTCCAAGATACTCAATCATTTTTATTACTCTTCTAGAGGCTTCATTTCAATTGCATTTTCTTTTAAATACTCTTCATTTAAAGTTCCATCAGAGTACTTTTTTAAAGTAATGCAATCATCATTTTCATCAAAATCATTGTCATTTTTCCAGTTAACTTTATAAATTACTGAATTATTCTCTAGATCACGCAATCTCCAGGTTTCTTCGATTCCCATTGCAATCCAAGCTTCAGCTTTTGGGTCATACTCTGAAGGACCAAATGGGCCATTAGAGACAATAGTTTCTATTTCTCTGGTTTCAGGATTAACATGAATAGAGATTTCATAACCTAAAGAGTTTTTTTCGGAAATAGGCTCGTCTGGTGCTAAAAGATCTGAGGAGTTTGTTACGTCTTCAACCATAATATAATTTTACCTTACTATTTCTTTTCCGTTTTCATCGTAGTTGCTGGCCTCATCAAGTCCCATGTCTTCTAGGGTGGGAGCATTGCCAACTACTTTTACTCCTTCATCGCCATATAGTTCATTAAAAGCCCATACAACAGTGTACAAGTTTTTTACGCTAGATGGAAGAAAAGGACCTTCAGGAGTAGGAACAATATAGCCACTACCGTCGTCTAAATAGACAATTAGTTCTTCAACGGATTCAGCAATTTCTCTAGCAAGAGTTCCTGGTAGAGCAGATAACCCTTCATACTGCGGATTCCAAAAAATTTCATTGTCATCTACAACAAACTTTACTGGCTCGGTGTATTCCTTGAATTCTACAGACTCTTGTTCATTAGAGTCTGGTTGATTTTCTAATTCAGCCATTACTTCTTCTTTCTAGGTTTTCTAGGGGTAGTACCAGTAGAGCCAGTGGAAGACCAGTCATTAAGTGCCATGAAAAGACCGATTCCAAAGTGCTTTACGTTCTTGTCTACTCCATCAGACTTTCTTCTACCGTACTCTCCAACAACGTTAGGAATAGGAGTAACAAGGCTTTCATCAGTATACCAAGTTTGGGTTGCTTCATCAAATACGGCATCTTTATACAACTTTTTAGCCTTACCAGGTTCTTTCGAAACCACGGTATTTCCTTTTGACCTAGACACATAACCAGGGTTAGTAAACATGTCTTCAAAAATTGTCGACGCTACTTCCGATGATTTATCGTGAGGATTTAAGAATATTTCTTTATTTTTAGAGTACTGCTTAAAGGTATAAAGAGCTGACATACCAGGAGCTGCAAATGTTAATTCAGTCTTCTTTCCAGGAAGTCCCATGATGTTAGGAAGGGTTTCATCAGCAGTTCCTTTATTTTGAAGCAGCCTATCGTAACTCCAAGCATGCTCTAATGTACGTAAATTAGGAATAACCTCTTGCATAAAGTGCATAATTTCGTGACCAGCTGTGCTAGTGTGCTTTGTTTGACCTGGCAGTGGATTTGGGATAGCAGAAAGATCCAACTCATAGCCACCAGGAACGGTTGCAAAGTGTCCTCTTTTAACACCAGCTCTAATCTTTAGTGTTTGATTAGTTGACTTTAGGTGCTCAACTAGCTGAAGAATCATAGACCGAGGCATATTTTCAAATGCTTCATTTAACGCCCTAGAACTTAGGAATGTATTTCCAGGCTCTAGAGGAAGACCTTTTTCATGGCTTATAATTCTTCCTTCAAACTCTCTAATAGATACATTATCGAATTCAACGCCTTCGTCTTTCATGGCTTGAAGGGTTGCATCTTTTTCAGCTAGTCCAAGAGCTCTATCAACGTCGTTAAACTTTTTTACAGCTTCTATTCTAGATTTATTAGCTTTATCTTTGTCTGAGTAAAGACTTTGTAGTTTATCTATTTGAGCAGCATTCTTTGAATTTAGCATTTTATATCCAAATGCAAATAGTTTTGAATGAGCAACTTCATCTTCTTTTTTCGAGACCGAAGGAAGCGCAGCTATATCAGATGCAAGACCACTAAATCCAGCATCTCTTAGCCTCTTTTCTAGAGCCAAAACATCTCTACTACCGTTAGATTTGATCAGTTTATCGGCAGTCATAGACGGTTCAAGCTTAGAAAGTTCCGCTGGAGTAATCTTTTTAATTTGATCCTCAAGATATTTACTTATCTTTTTACCAGCGTCGACAAACTTCTTACCTTCGTCATCCGCAGCTTTTTTGGCAGCAGCAGAGAGTTGGTCAATATCGACCATGCTATCTACGTCATATCCCTTAGCCTTAAGAATTTCAACCATTTTAGGCTCAACGCTTTTTTCCCATACTTCTTTGCCAAGTTCAACAACTTTGTTTTTTGCATCAGTTGCTTCTTTAGTTGGCTTGAGGGCCTTCTTTTTGCTGTTACCTTTAATAGGAGTTACATTTTCCGCAATAGAGGCATCTTCTGGGTTGACAGCTAGTTTTTTAGCAGTCTTACCATCTGGGGTTGTTCCAAGTTCAAGTTTTGCTGCTTTCTTTCCAACAGTTCCAACTTTAGCCTGCTGAGCAACGGTTCTTGTGGACGCAACGTTAATTGGGTCATTGTTATTAAATGGAATTCTATTTCCATTGTCAAGAATTACTCCAGTTTTTCCAGGAGCACGCTTTACTTTTGTAACTAGACCGAGTCTATTTCCAGCATCGTCGTGAAGAACATCTCCAACTTTTAGCTTTTTAGCTTCTTTACTAATTAGAGTAGAAAGTTCTGGTGCCGCATTTGTATTATCGTCATAGATGTTATCAACAACTGCTCCAGTTTTATCAATAACGTTACCATTGTTGTAGTCAACATCAAAGCCAGCTTCAAGTGCACGATCAGCTTTAAGTTCGCCTTTTCGTACCCAGTTAGCATAGTCAGTCATCTCGTACTTAGGATTTTCTACATCATATTGTTCGAGTGCTTCCATATGCTTAGTGTTTAGTTCAACTGTGGAACCATCAGCAAATTCAACTAAAGCAAAGTCGTTATAGACTTTTCTTCCCTCGTTAGGGTTATTTACACGCATTTTGGCAATAACTCTACCGATTACAGCTTTACCAACATTGTTTTTCCAACGAACTAAATCATTAGTTTGAACAATTTTTCCATTCCAGGCTAGGTGCGCCTCTACAGGCAGACCAGTCTGTGGAAGCTCGCTTGCAACCTGAGAGTCAATATTGTCAAGCATGTGCTTAAGCTCTCTTTGGTCTAACGCAGGGAACTTTTGCTTTAGTGCTGCAGAAATAAATGAAATTGCTTTCTTTTTTGCATCTGGTGTATCAGGAAGGCTATTTAGATATCTTCTAAATAGTTCAACCGTGGTATCCTTATCTCCATTTTCAATAGAATCAAATAATGAACCTCGACCAAGACGCTTCTGTGTCCACCAGTTGTCTAGGCTGTTATTTAGCCTTCTATCTCTACCATTAAGGGCAATTGCCGCATGTTCCTCTGGAGTTCTTAGCTTAAACGAGCTGTCATCAGACTTTTTATCTGAAAGAATGTTCTTAAGACTTCCAGCACGCATTTTTTTAACAGCACCGTCTACACCACCATATCTCATGGCGTAGTCTTCGCTTGGGTAAGGGTTCTTTTTCAAATCTCTTGCAAAATAATGACTTAGTAGGCGTTCTACACCGACACTCTTTTCTTGGCTAGAATCACCAATAATTGTGTCTAGAGAGTGATACTTCTTGTAGTGATAATAGGTTTTAGTTTCACCAGTTTTTGGATTAGTGACGGAAATCATCATAGTAAATGTTCCGTCTTTTCCTTCCTTAACAGCAATTTCTACATCTCGCTCTTGACCTTTTGCAGGACCTTCTTGTTCGATATGTCTATCTCTGTGAAGAAGAACCGAGCCATCTCTTCTAATCTTTCCGCCATAAGCTCCAACAAGTGCCCTAATCACTTCCGATGGGTTTTTTGGCTGCAAATCTCTAGCATTTTCTGGCTTAAGAGCGCTCTTAGGCAGTGCAGCACCATCATCCCTATACTGCGGAGGGGCTGCATCGTACAAAGAACCCTTAGGAGCTGCTGAAGGCGCCTGAGCAGTTAGTTTTTGTACTTTTCTAGGTCTACGAGTCTTAGGCCTGTCCATTCTTGATGGAGTAAAGTTGTTTCCAACTCTAGATAGTGCAGACTTAAGAGTTAAGAAGTTTACTTTCTTATCTTCAACTGCTTGCTCCCACTCATCAGTGGAGGTAATTAAATCATTAATTTCACTAGCAGTTTTTCCACTGTCGATGGCATTAGCAATTTTTCCATCTTTATCAAATGGAGCAACTGCCTTCTTTAAGGCCTCTCTATTTGATTTCTTACCAGCTTCAACCATGTTAGGGAAGTCTTTGATAGCTTCTTTTAAGCTAGGATATTTCTTTGTTCCAATAGAAGAGTCAGTTCTAGGTCTTAGAGTTACAGAACCGTCCTTGTTTCTAGTAAGTTCCCATCTAAATCCATCAACGCTCTTACTCCATCTATCACGATCGGTATCAGAGTTTGAAATCCAAGTAGACAAGAATGCAGGTGGATTCTTTGGTGGAGCACCGGGTGCCTCGCTAGAAGTTTCTGGAAGCATATCGGCGTCATCTTCGTCATAGAAGTGAACGTCACCATTGAATCCAGTGCAACCAAGAGCTTTTTGAATATCGTCAGGGTCAGTTGGTTTTTTCTTTGTAGGCTTTGGTGCATTCTGCTCAGCAGATTGCTTTTCGTGGTAGTCCCAGGCGTCCATACCAAACTCTGGATCTCTTCCACGCTCAATATTTATCTTCCTTAGGCCCTCTCTACCCTCATATTGAGCCATATACTCTAGAGTTGGGTCATCTTCACTAGACTCCCTAATACCGTAGTTAATACCTTTTCTACCACGAGTTAGAGCAACATATGCTAAGTTAAGTTCATCATCGGTAGGCCAGACTAGTGTTTCTGTCTCCATACCAGTTTCTGGATCTTTGACCTTCTTTTTTCTAGGATTAGTTGCTTTCCAGTCAGTACCAATACCGACATAGTCCCACTCAAGGCCTTTTGCTCTGTGGGCAGTTGTAACTACAAAGTCTGGCTTTTTATTTTCTTTTTCATCATCAACTGGCTTTGGAATAATGCTCATAACTTTAAGCAAAATTTCCTTGCGCTCATCTTCATCTTGGAAAGAAGCACCTCTAATATTCCAAGTTTTACTATTTGGATCCCAGCTGAAGCCTAAGTCTAATTGTTTTAGTACTTCTTTAAATGCAACATTTTTTTCTGCTCTATTTAAAGGATTGACTGGTAGTTTTTGGAAAAAGGCACCACTTCCAGATAGTCTAATAAGGCCTCTTTCATCAATCGTGTATACCAGCGGCCCAGCCGGGGAGGACCATAACACACCTTCGGCACCCTCGGAAACATCTGGTGCACCTAATACAGTACTATCGGCTACGTCAGATCTATCAACTACCAATTTATCTAACATATCGGTAAATGGTTTTATTTCTTCATCTAATGTTCTGTAAAAATCAAGCATTCTAGCAGGAAGACCATTTGGATCACGGCGCTTAGCAGTGTTCCATTCTTTCATATTAGTTATTCCAGCAAAATCTTTACTATCAATTTCAACTTCAATAGTTTCAACTTGTCCAGTATCTGGATTTAATGTTTTTACTGGCTTAGTTGGCTTAGGTCCTCTAGTGTTGTAGTCTGATACTAGCCATTTCATATGATAAATAGCGTTTTCAATTTCATTATGGAACACACTCAGTGCCGATACAGTTTTACCCTCGGCTTGAGCGGCCATAATTTCTTTAATTCCACCATAATTAGAACGAACTATAAGAGCTTTTTCAGTGCCATGCTCTCCACCATCTGGCATGTCCTCCCAGTCCATAATCTGGCCGCCGCTACCAGTACCTTTTACACGTCTACTAGCACCTTTAATATTTAGAGCAGCATTGCCAGGAGCGGTCATACCGTCACCAAAACGCCTAGTCTGAGTCAAATCAAGGGCTGCTTCAGTGAATTGTTTCATGCTTTCCAAAACATTTTCGGTTCCTCGGAATCCATAAATATTTTGGTTAGTATCGCCAACAAATGAAATTTTTACTTTATCTTTGTTAAAATCAAGAACTGCAGCAAAAGCAGGGTTTGTATCTTGAGCTTCATCTACCCATAGATGGGTTAGAGGTTTTCCATTAATCTTAATTTCTCTAAGATCTGGATTACTAAGACACCACATCTTAAAGTAGTGGTCGTCTGTTATTTTAATTCTTTGTTTGCCAACAAATTTTTTGGTACTTGGATCTATTTTACCGATATTTTCTACATATGGGGTAGTTACATCTTTCCAAAAAGCATTTGCCCAGTCTAAGAATTTATCTGGAACTTCGAAATCCTTTGGTAAGTCATCTCCAAATTTATCTTTAAAAGCCTCTAAAATGTGAGCTTTTGTTATCTCTTTATCTGCAGAATTACAAAACTTTACTATAGATTTTTTAACAAGGTTTGCTGAGTCGCCAGCATCGAGCTTTTCTCCACCAACAGGAGTGTCATCGCAACCTAAGAAAAGTGCTAAATCATCATCTTTACTTACAATAGCCTTTTTACGTGATGTAAATGCATCAAGCTGGCTTCCTGGAATTGGGAATCCTCTACCCTTACCATACATAATTCCAAAAGCTAAGGAGTGTGAAGTTCTTGCATCAGTATTAAACTTAGGACATCTTGCTTTAGCATCACTAGCATTTATTTTATTAAATGTAGTAATCAATATTCTTGCATCAGGGCGGAGTCGTCCCATAAGGTTTGCAGCACCAATAAAGGTTGTAGTTTTACCAGAACCTGCAAGAGCATCGACAACAGTCGAGTAGTCGCCAACAACTAGAGCATTAAGAACTCTAGTTTGCTCTAGGCTCGGCTGGAATCCACCGAAATCTTCAATATAGTCTTCTGGCTTGCCTAATTTATCAAGGTCTTCTGGCTTAACCTTCTTAATTTCACCTTCGCCAGCTTTTTTTGAGCCCTTAGCTGGCTTTTCTTTAGCCTCTGGCTCTTCTGTAATTTCAGGCTTTGGTTTTTCTTTTTTGCCTTTTTTATCTGGAACAGCGGGTTCGCCTTCATCAAACCAGTCGATGTCATCAAATCCGTCGTCGCCCTTATCGCTTCCACCTGATTTTGCTGTTTGAATGACATCATCAATATCTGGAGTTTCTCCAGCTTTAGCTTTGTCAAAGGCTTCTTTAATTGCTTTTAGTCGTGGATCATTTTTACGATCCTCTGGAATTTCAAAATCACGGTTAGAAATATCTTCATTTAGTTTTTTAACGGCTTCGTCAATAGAATCAAAGTTTTCTTCGCCCTTATTTTTTCCAAATTCGTCGTTCCAGGATGCCTTCCAAGATCCGTCTTCATTTTTAGTTATACGAGTCTGGTAACCATTTTTAAATACTTTACCAACAACATCGTTTCCGTTTTCGTCAATTCTATCAAACTCTAATCCAGCATCAAGAGCTTTTTCTAGATCTTCTGTTGGCTCCGTGGCATTTGATTTTCTAAGACCAACGCCTTCATTGTAGGTTTTATTTCTAAGTTTTGCTCGTCTTTTACCCTCTTCACTTGCCTTTTCTATTCTTTCACGAGCAGCTTTATCAATCTTATTGTTAACAATCCAGTCGGAGCGATATACTATGTCATCTAGCTCCTCTCCAGACATTTTTCTATAGTCTTCTAGTTGAAGCGGAGTTTCTGCTTCTTTTTTCTCTACAGGAACGGTCGTTGTTATGAATGGGTTATCTTCAAGAATCTTTTTTAGCGCATCTGGGTCGCGAGACTCGGTACCTGGAGGAAGCTTGGCAATAGGGGACTTAGAACGCTCTTCATCAATAATTTTCTTTTGATTATCGTCTGGAACATCAGTAGCAAGCTTGCGGTCTTCAGGAGTAATATCTTCACGAACAATCGTGTCAAAATCCTGAATATCTTTGTCTAGACGCTCTCCAACAGAGTTACCAAAAATATCCTTTTTGTTTGGATCAATACCAATACGCTCAAGAGCTTCTTCTGGAATAAGAGCATCAAACTCTTCACCGTTACCAGAAGCAAAGTGATAAATGCCATCTGGAATACCTTTTGCGCCCTGGCCCTCAACTAGAACACGGCCATAGCCAGGATTCTCGGTACCACCAACGAATACACCACGTACGTTAACAATAGAGCCATCTTTTAGACGAAGCTTACCGAGGATACCTCGGCCCATCTCGACCCATTTACCGTAGCGGTCGCGCCACTGGAAGCGCCAAAATCCTTTGTTTGCACCTTCATTGAATGCAGCTACTAGGGCTGAGAGTTTGTCTAGCATCAGGGTCCTTCTTATTAGGAACAAAAAGTAAATTGTCTAGTAAGATTTACTACTACTAGCAATTTTACACGTAGTTTTGGTAAGGCTATTAGGCCTCGTATAGGCTGTCTAAATCTTTAATGTTGTTGAGAATTGTTTGAAATGCGCGCCATTTCATTTTCTGTGATTCCTTTGGCATGTCAACATCATCACGAGTTAAAAAGTCGCTAGCATCTGAATTCCAGTCATCATTATTTGATAGCATCATCAAAACTTCCTGGGACGATGCACCGTTATCGATTTCTGCTGCAATATATCTATCTGGGTCATACGGAGCAATTGAGAGTTTGGCATCGCCTATAAAATCAGGCTCTTCTTCTGGGTCTAGTAGCTGATCTAGGGCTTCAGTTAGTTCTTGGAATTTGAACAAAGCAATTCCAATTTCTAGGTCATCGTCTGGATTACCTTCATTAGAAAGTTCTATTTGGCTTTGGTAAAAAATGTTTTTGTTGAGATATTCAGTAATCTCTGCTTTTGAGTATCCTCTTTTAACCATATGTTCCGGCTGGCCGAATGGGTCAGAGGGCTTTATCGTGACTGGGAAAC
>OGWI01000053.1_pt1 | contig 13910 bp, 7 predicted proteins | sample 1576021 | NCBI WGS metagenome assembly OGWI01 (sample SAMN07581557, study PRJEB24739) | freshwater metagenome | place: Singapore | collected 2015-04
TGTTACTGCTGATGATTATGAAGCTCTTATACTAGCTAATTATTCGGGAGCTGAATCTGTTGCTGTATGGGGCGGCGAGGATAACGATCCGCCTATCTATGGTAAAGTTTTAATAAGTTTAAAACCCGCAACTGGTTTTACTATACCTCAGTTTATTAAAGATAATATAAAGGATGTAATACTTAGAGATAAAAAATTAATTTCTACTGGTATTGATTTTATAGATCCTTCTTATTTGTTTATCTCCTCGGTTGTTTCTATTCAATACAACCCCTCACTCACTACCCTTTCCTCGGAAGGTATCAAATCTTCAGTATTAAATGCTATCACTAATTTTTTCAACATTGAAGTAGGTCAATTTAGTAAAAATTTTTTCTACTCCAAGCTTGTAAGAAATATACTCAACACCGATAGTTCAATTTTAAATGCTATACTGACTATTAAGATACAAAAAAGAATAACACCTACATTGGGTGTAAGTAATTCCTTTTTAAATTCCAACTCTATAAAATTTAGAAACCCTATTAAACCTGGTGGTCTTACGTCTAGTTATTTTTATTTAAGCATTAATAGTGTTGTGACTTTATGTAAAATAATAGACATACCGGCTGACTCTCCCCCCTCAAATACCGGTACTGGTACTTTAAGAGTTATTAATGTAAACAATAATTCAACTGCAATTAGAAGTATTGGAAGTGTAAATTATAGTACCGGTGAGGTAGTTATAAGTAGCATTACTCCTATTTCTTACCCAACTAATATTATTGATATAAGAATTAATGCTGAAATACAAGAAAACTACTATACGTTAACCTTAGCTAAGAATGAAATATTTTTACAGGATGATACGTCTGCTGTTCTACCTGGTGGTTACCTACCTGGCACGAACGTTTCAGTATCTACCTTAATTCCATGACGACAACAAGAATCAGAGAAAAAATTTCCGGGTTGGTAAGCAGCCAACTTCCGGAATTTGTATCTAAGGATTATGAGCTGTTTGTTAGTTTTATAGAATACTATTATAAATTTTTAGAACAGGATCAGCACGCTTTTGAGGTCATTCAAAACGCTACTGACTATTCTGATATTGATAAAACAACTTCTTCCTTTATAAATTATTTCTTAAAAAATTATGCCAAAGATCTGCCTATAAGTGCAGTATCTAATCAAAAGCTCCTTATAAAGCGAATTAACGACCTTTATGCATCCAAGGGTAGTGATTTATCATCTAAGCTTTTATTTCAACTACTATATGGGGAAATTGCTAAAACTTCTCATCCATATGACTTAGTTTTAAAAGCAAGTGACGGTATATGGGAACAAAAGCTATCTATTCAAGTGTCTCTTACTTCAGGGAGTGCTTCTAATCTTGTTGGTAAGATTCTTAAAGTAATTAAGAATGGCATAACATACACCGATCAAATACTTAAGGTTAGATTTCTTGAAACCAACAAGTATGAACTTTACATACCTTATACCTCCACTACTCAATATACTATAGACGATGATGTATTTGTAGGTACTTTTCCTAATTATGATTTTTTAGGTAAAGTTTTACCAGTAACTTCGCAATTAAGTATCGTATCAGCCGGGGTTGGGTTTAAAGTAGGTCAAATCTATAATGTTATAGAGGTAGGGGGGAGCGGCACTTTAATTAAAGTACTAAAAACTCATGCTAATACCGGAGTAGCCGCATTTAAAACTATAAACTACGGTTACGGTTATGAAAGCAACACTACATTTAATTTTGAAATTTCTACCCTCTCGGGCATTTCAGCATACAATAGAAATTTTACTACGACAACCGGCGGGTTTAAAGATACGATAGATGTTGGTACTCCTCATGCTAATACTACACCTACCCGTTATTTTGAGTCAGACTATGTCCCTTCATTTGCCCTTTTTGGTGTAGATTATGTTATAGACTATTATAGTTATTTTGAAGACATTTATGTGCAGGATAGTAGTACAGTTTTAGGGTATACGTTTGATCCTTTAGTCTCAACAACATCTACAAATATCGTAACGTCTGCAACTTCTTCAGCTGATTCAGATGCTGCTGTTCTAACATTCACCATGGGTGCGTTGGCCAGGTATCCCGGTGAGTATAGATCATCCCAGGGCTTTGTGTCTGAGCCTGATGTTAGGTTGGCAGATAACCAACTATATCAACCATATGCTTATCAACTAGAAAGCAGTATCGACATTAGTGTTTTTTATGATATTGTTAAAAAACTTGTTCACCCGGCTGGTACAAAATTATTTGCCAAACGAAATTTAGAAAATTTTGCAAATATTAGATCCAATGTAAGTATTCTGACTAGAAGTAATGTTCTTCTTGAATTAAAAGACAGTTTAGATTTTGATGATGTTTTAGCATTTACTACTAGACTTTACGCAAACTCTAATATTATCATCAGTGATTTAAGTATTCTAAAATCCTCATTTAAGCTAAATGACGAACAAATAACTCTGACTGACGATCATAATTATGAAATGACCAAGCTTTTAACTGAAGAGGCTTCTTTATCTGATTCTGAAGTAAAAAATATAGGTAAGTTACTTAACGATAATACCGAACCAATAGAGAATTTATTTGTTGCAACGTATAAAACAACGGATAGTAACGTTACTACAAGTGAGAGTGCTGTAATATCTTTTAGTAAGTTAAATACGGATAGCTTTAATTTAAGCGATAGTACTAACATTACGTTTAATGTGTCTATTATAGACAGCGTAACCTTTTCTGATGTAACGGTTCTAAGCACAGGTAAGCTTTTAACTAGTAACGTTACACCCACCGATAATCTAAATTATAATGCTAGTAAGTTACTAAGTACAGATATAAACACCAGCGAAATTATAATTAAACAAGTTTCTTTTAATCTGTCCTCTAATAATGTCTCTCTATCTGATAGTATTAACCTCGCGTTTAATGCGTCTATTATAGACAGCGTAACATTCGCTGACTCGACTGCTACTAGCACAGGTAAGCTTTTAAATAGTAATGTTACACCCGTTGAAAGCACGACAGCCAGAATATCATTAACTTATAGTGATAATATTAGCACAGTAGACACACTATCAAAGAGTGTTTCCTTTGCATTATCCAATAGTATTTCATTATCAGATAATATAACAACAAACTTTTTCACTATACCTGAGAGTGTAACTGCTGTCGAGTCATCTATTGTATTGTCGTCTAATATTGCTCTAACCGATGCTGTAGCTTTAAACAATACTGCAGCTTCTTCTTTCATAACTGCTATAAATAATAACTACAGTAGGACTATTATAACCGATTCGGGTACAGTAGATTATTTAAATTATGTTATTAATTACTTCGATTACTTCGTAGACGTATACGTCTCAGAACAAACTACTTTTTAAGGAAATAAAATGGTAACAGATTCAGTAAAAATTAAAGGTAAGCTTAATGTAATTCATGTTGATAGTGAAGGGCATATTAAAGGCGAACAGGAAATAGACAATCTTGTAGTTGCTACAGGGAAAACTGTAATTGCTTCTAGACTATTAGGAAATACTACCCCGCTACCTAGCCATATGGCTATTGGAAGCTCGTCTACAGCAGCTGCAACTAGCCAAACTGCGCTACTGGGTGAGTTAGGTAGGGTAGCTTTTGATTCAACTTCACGTTCTAGTAATGTAAACACTTACATTGCCACGTTCCCTGCAGGGACTGGTACAGGAGCGGTTCAAGAAGCTGGAATATTTAATGCAGGTTCATCCGGTGATATGTTGTGCAGAACAACCTTTAGCGTGGTCAACAAAGCTGCAGGTGATTCTATCATTATTACATGGAACTTGACTGTAGCTTAAAATGTCTTTTTTACTTAAGGAGTCTGTCCATCAGTCTCTTATAGAGACTTTATACAATGAAATAATTTCTAATAGAAGCATTTATTACTATTTTATAGGTAATATTCTTCAATGGGAAAATGAATTAGTACCAGGTACTCCATTAGATACAGCTGCTTATGAAAAATATACTCGTGATGGTATTATTAGTGTAAAAAGAATAAATTTGAGGGATGTGTCTCTTGTTGTGCCTAGAAGAGATTGGTCTTCTAATGTAGTGTATGATCAGTATGATGATTATTCTAGTTCTGTGCTTTCTAATTCCGGTGCATCTTCTTTAAAAAATTCTAATTTTTATGTTTTAAGTAGTAATTATAATGTATACAAATGCCTGTATAATAATGAAAGTGCAAATTCAACTATTGAACCTACCGAGACTGACTTTACCCCTATAAACACCAGCGACGGGTACATTTGGAAGTACATGTACTCAATACCGCTGGCTAATAGAAATAAGTTTTTAACTAGTGATTACATGCCCGTACAAAGGGCTATAAATTTAGGGTATTACGCAAACGGTGAGATAAGTAGTGTAGTAATTTTAGAAGGGGGTTCTGGTTATTTTAATAATACATCCACTACCCTGTCTGTTTTAGGTAGTTTTAATTCGGGTAATGGTAACGCAATAGCAAATCTTTCACCTGTTATTAATCAAAGCGGTGAAATTATAGATGTTATTATTAACAACCCAGGTTCTAATTATAAGTTTGCAACAATTACCATTGGAGATACTCAGGGAACAGGTACAAGCCTATACAAGGGTCTAGGTAATGTAAAGATTTTATCAGTAGGTGGTGGCTATACAAGTAATGTTATAAGTAATACTACCGCCATAATTAGCACTACAGGTGCGATACAACCTACCTCTAATGCCTCGGCTAATTTAATTTTTAGTCAAAATACCCTTGTTGATATAGTTATTGTCAACCCTGGTTCGGGTTACAGTTCTAATGTTGTTTCCAATACCAGTATAACCATTACAACAACAGGTAGTTTACAGCCTACAGCTAATGCTACAGCTAGATTGTTTTTTAATTCTACAGCAATTTTAAAGCCTATTCTTTATGAAGGTAGAATTGAATCTGTAGTAATAGAGGACCCCGGTACAAGGTATTCTTCTAATCTTACTACTTCTGTTTCTGTAATTGGTGATGGTACAGGTGCGGTTCTAACACCGTACATTAATAGCTTAGGTCAAGTAGAAGATATTATTATTGAGAGTAGAGGTTTCGGGTATACTAGCGCTGACTTGTTCATTTCAGGTCCTGGAAGCGGTGCAAATGCTATTACTAATTTGTCTCAATATACTGATTTAGAAACTATTCAATCTATAGTAGAAGTAACCGCCATTGACGGGTCGGTTAATGCTATAAGAATTAATGATGGAGGGGATAGCTTCTCTCACGCTAATATTACTCTTTCGGGTGATGGTATCGGATTTGCTGGTAATGTAGTTATTTTTAATAACACTATATCTAAGATTACTATAGATAGCCCCGGGTCAGGGTACACATTTGCAAATGTTATAATAACCGGAGATGGGGCTAACTCAAATTTAACTGCAGTCATTTCACCCCCAGGAGGGCATGGTAAAGATGCAGTGTCGGAATTATTTTGTGACGCTATCATGTTAACATCATCGATTAACAACGACCTTAATCATGGATATTATATCGGTAATGATTATAGACAGTTCGGTATTTTAAAAGATTTAAAAAAATATAACTCAGGACTATTGTTCGATAATGTGATAGGAAGTTCTTGCTTTTTGGTAACTTGTAGTTCAGGGTTTACTAATTTAGAGCGAGATGATGTGTTGTATTCTAATGTAAACGGGGTACTTCGTTATTTTGAGGTAGTCGAGGTACCTTCTTTGACCAAGGCATTGCTATTAAATAAAAGTAGTTACGCAATTACCTCTGGAGACGTTTTAACTGACGTTAATAGTGAGCAGGCGTATACGGTAAGTTATGTTGATAAAACCCCCGATATAAATAAATCTACCGGTAAGCTACTCTTTATAGATAATAGAACAGCTGTAAGTCATACCGAGCAGCAGTTAGTTACATTAAGAACAGTTATAAGACTGTAAGGTTACATATGCCAACTAATTTTAATACTAATCCATACTACGATGATTTTACCGAAGGTAAGTCGTTTTACCGTATTCTATTCAAACCTGGGCGGGCAGTCCAGGCAAGAGAACTTACTCAAATACAGACTATTCTTCAAAACCAAATAAAACGGTTTGGTCAAAATATTCTTAAAGAAAGCAGTTTAGTAATACCAGGGCATTCAGCCGTGGATCGTTATGCCAAGTATGCCAAACTTACCTCATCATACAATTCGGTAGATACTGATGATGTTTTAGAAGATTTGTTAGGAGTTGAACTTACCGGGCAGACATCTGGAGTAAAAGCAAAAGTAATCGATTATGAGCTAACTAGTGATTCTGACCCCCCAACATTATATCTAAAATATTTAAATTCAGGTACTTCAAAAACCCAATCAGGTTTTTCTGATGATGAAGTTTTAGTAAATTCTGGTTCTACTATTTCAGTTAAAACTATATCTTCTAACTCTACCGGAACAGGAATAAGATTTTCTATTCAAGAAGGGGTAATGTTTATACGTGGGTATTTTGCTTTTTTTGATACTCAAGATATTTTAATTTCAAAATATAGTAGCACAGTTTCAAAATCGGTCGGGTTTAAAATAACTGAGAGTATTATTACCAGCGACGAAGATGAAAGCTTGTTAGACCCTGCAGCTGGTTCTTATAACTATTTTGCGCCAGGTGCAGATAGATTTAAAATTGAGTTAGCTTTAAATGTAAGAGACATAGGTGATTATTCTAGTGATCCGGATTTTATTGAATTAGCAAAAATAGAAAACGGTGAATTAATTGCTTTAAAAAGAACTGCAGAATATAATATACTTGGCGATACTTTAGCAAGAAGAACATATGATGAGTCTGGAAATTATACTGTACGCCCCTATTCTCTAGAAGTAACCAATCACCTACGTACATCTAATTCTACTATAAGAGATGGAATTTATACATCTGAATTAGGTGGTAATTCTCAACTTTATGTTGGAGTTATAAATCCAGGTAAGGCATATGTTTTAGGCTATGAAATAGAGGATATAAAAACTAAGTATATTGAGATACCTAAGTCGAGAGACACAGTTAGTGTAAATAATGGCGTAGTACCAATAGATATAGGTAACTACATTTTAATTGAAGGTGTTTATTCTGTACCGGACATCTCTAGTATGTCCACGGTAAGTTTGTATAACCGTAAAACATCAGCCGCGGGTAGCTCTAACGGTAATTTAGTTGGTACAGCCAGGCCTAGAGCTTTAGAATATTATTCCGGAAGTGGAAGCAGTACAATATTTAAGCTGTATTTGTTTGATATACAAATGACACCTCCTTATGTTTTTGAAAGAGATGTAAAGCAGGTTTATTTTAATAATGATGGCTTTAATGACTTTACGTCAAACGTGGTTTCTACAAATAATCTTTTAACTGGTACCCTAAACTTTCTCGCTGGTTCGTCTGTTATTACAGGTTCTGGAACAAGGTTTACCACGGAATTAAAGGCTAACAATTATATTCAAATCGGGTCTAGTTCTTCTAATGTCTTTATAGTTTCAAATATAGTTAATGACTATCAATTAAACGCAACGTATAGCTCTGTTTATTCCGCTAATGGTTTATCAGGCTATAGACAAGATTCTAATATTTTCTACCCGGAAGATAGTTCGTATATTATAGAAATACCTTACAGTAATATTAAAACGGTTGATCCTACCGATCTTGAAACTAGTTATTATACGAGAAGGGTATATGATAGGACCCTTTCAACAGGTAATATTAGTATAACAGCTGGAACTAACGAAGTATTTAATGCATTCACAAGTGATGATTATGTTGTTATTAATAAAACCACAGGTGCGGTAGTACCTTTATATTCAGCCAATATTTCTTTAAGTGGTTCCCCCACTGGTAAAACTATAACTCTTAACCTAGGCTCTTCCTTTGGTTCTAATGAGATAAGATTTTTTACGACTGTTTATAAAACTAATAATGCAGCAGACAAAAAGGTAAAAACCTTAACATCAACCAGCCTGGATTTTACATCCAATTCTAATGCTACTGCTACTTTAAATTTAGCACGAGCAGATGTTTATGAAGTTTCTAATGTTCTGATGTCTGCTAATGCTTTTGGTACAGCGTTTGCTGCCACTAACTCAACCGATATAACTTCACGGTATACTTTTGATAACGGTCAGCGTAGAACACACTATGATATAGCATCCCTAACTTTAAAGCCCGGTCAACCGTCGCCAACTGGCCCGGTTAGAGTTTATTATAGCTATTTCACCCATAGTGCCGGGGATTACTGCTCAGTAGACTCCTATTCTGATTTAACATACGAACAAATACCATCATTTAAAGACGGTACAAAAATTTATCAATTAAGAGATTGTATAGATTTTAGACCCGTTATTGACACCTCTGGTAATACATTTACTACACCTACTGAGTTTCCCAAACAAACGTCCTTCTTCACCACGGACTATGAATACTACTTAGGAAGAATTGATAAAATAGTGGTTAATCCATCCGGTAACATTTTTTATGTTAGCGGACCTAGCTCACTTACCCCGGTAGAGCCTACAACACCAGAAAATTCTATGGCGCTTTTTGTTTTAAAACAAAACCCATATGTATTTGATGTTAAAAAGGATATTGATGTTAGTGTGGTGGACAACAGACGCTTCACCATGCGGGATATAGGTAGAATTGAAAACAGGGTTAAAAATTTAGAATACTATACGGAACTATCATTACTTGAACTAGATCAAAAAGTTTTTTCCATAAAGGACAATGAAGGGTTTGATAGATTTAAAAATGGTTTTGTAGTGGATAATTTTACCGGGCATGCTATAGGGGATGCTACTAATCCAGATTATAGTATTTCTATGGATCTTAATGAAGGTTATATTAGACCTTTATATGTAAATATAAACGTACCCCTAAAAGAAATTTGTACTACAGACTCTCAACGTACTAGCAATCATTATGCAATTACTGGTAACACTGTATCTTTACCTTACACCAACGAGATCTTTATTCAAAGTAATGTAGCGTCGAGGGTAGAAAATGTAAATCCTTTTGAAGTTATTAAGAATGTTGGAGATATTCAATTAGATCCTCCTGCTGATTATTGGTTTGAATCTAATAAGCTACCGGATATATACATTGACCAGGAAGGTACGTTTGATACATTACAATCCGATAGTGCTGCAAAAGGGACTTTTAATACTATTTGGAATGCTTGGGAGGTCGTATGGTCCGGGGGCGTACGTCAAGAACAAAGAACCGGAACTACCTACAAGACGTACGAAAAAATAGACACGGTAACTAATAATGATATAGTAGTTAGTAAAGTTATTATACCTAAAATGCGTTCAGTAAATATTAATTTTGTTGCCAAGGGTTTGAAACCTAATACTAAATTAAAAGCCTTCTTTGAAAATTTTGATGTTACAAATTTTTGTAAGGGTAAGTATACATCTTCAAGCACGTTACTATCTGATTCTAACGTTTATCTCAGGACTAATGATGTATTAAATACGTCTGTTACGAATTTTGGAAACTTGTTTACTGATATAAATGGAACTATAGAAGGTACGTTCAATTATCAATCTAACTTTTTTAATTTAAATACCGGGGAAAAGAGGTTTACTCTAACCGATTCTCCTACTAATAGTGATGATTCTGAAACTATTGCTTCAACTATCTTTATTTCTTCGGGTGAGAGCAGGCAAGTACGAAATGAAATAGTTTCAACTAGGTACACCTATTCAACACAAGAACAAGTTTATGAGAATAGAAATTCTTCTGGCCAGTCTTCACCCCCTGTTAGCACTATAGTAAACACATATCTCCCTTCTTCTGATCTGGTTTCAACCACAGTTATTAACAATAACAATAATTGGAATCCTTTAGATGAGCAGACTAATGCGGTAAAGTCTACAACCGGTTTAAACCTAGGGTTAGAAGATATTAGAGTTTTAGAGGCAGCCGATGAATCGATTCAAAACAATCTATTAGCTGCTACTACTGGTGCAAGCGCAGCAACCGTTAAATCTACCACAGTTAGTTATTTTAATAACGATGGTTCAGTTAAATGGGATGTGCTTTCTCCAGCACTTTTTAATAGTTCGTGGTCTTCAGGAATGGGGGCAGAAGCTAAAAATCAGCTTCAATCTGCTAAAGACAGTTATGTTGATACAATTAAAATTGGTTTAAAAGACGCTCAATCCGGTACTTATGCAGAACCTGAAAAAGGAAGTATATTAGCAGATATGGTTGATGCGCTTAACCATTGGAAAGATAACCCCGGTGGTCCATTAGATAATTTTATAAGTGCTACTAATATGGGTGAGCCAGGTGGTATGTCAGTGACTGACCTAGCCATCCACCTATCAGCTTCTTTAGTAACAGTAGCAGGTGCTGCCTCACAAGCTGGTACCTTAGATCCAGATAATGCAAAATGGGTTAATATGATGGATAATATTGTAACAGGAAATCAGAAAGGTAGAGTTTAACTATCATGGCAGCTATATCCGATATTAGTACAAGCGTTTCCAGGAGTGGGTTCGGGCAGGACCCTATGTGCCAAACATTCTTCGTAGTTGGTTCCCCAGTAACTCTAAGTTCTGTAGGTCTTTACTTTTATGCAAAAGATAGCATACTACCTTTCTTTACAGAAATTAGAAAAGTAGTCAATGGTGTACCTTCCCAAACAGTCATACCTTTTTCGCGGGTCACTGTTTTCCCCTCCGCTATTACAACATCGGATGATTCAACACAAGAAACTGTAATTTATTTTGATGGTTTAGTATACCTTCAGCCCGGTGAGTATTGTATTGTATTGAATTCTAATTCTTCTAATTATAGGGTGTGGATTGCTCAAATAGGTGAGATTGACATTAATACATCTCAACCAATAGTAAGCCAACCTTACGTTGGTAAGTTATTTAAATCGCAAAATGCTTCCACCTGGGTACCATCCGAAAATCAAGACCTTAAATTTAATCTTTATAAAGCTAAATTTACCACTACTAATTCTGGTACGGTAGACTTAAAAATTGAATCCAAACACTATGAAAATAGTTTCATGGAATCCAATCCTTTAATAAGTTACCCCAATTCAAAAACTTTAAAAGTACTTCACCCTAACCATGGTCTAACAACTGGTTCCTATGCTAAAATTTCTGGGTTTAAATCAGTCATTTTCCAAGCCAACGGGTTTAGTAACATATTTGGCGTTAATGTAGCTACCATAGAAAATGTAGAGTTTCCAGTATCTAATATTAAACAAAATTCTTATACTATCACCCTACCGCAGACGTCTAATGTTACATCGATTACAAGAGACGGGGGTACCACTCTTGCTGCTCAAAAAGATTTAAGATTTGATGCAGTTTTTCCTCAAATAGTTAGTTTAGACTTCGGTGGCGGTACTATTGATGTAGAAGGTAGATTTACTTCAGTAGGTTATTCTTTAGACGGATTTGTTAGCATTAATAAAAATAAAGTTACCGAGCTAAGCTCAGCTAAGGTAGTCCCTTCTACTGTAAATATTGTTCAAAATATGAGTAGTGTTAATCCATTTACACTACGTCTAAAATTAAATTCTGATAATGAATATGTTTCACCACTGATTGATATGTCGCTTCAGTCTGTATTATTAATTCATAACCAGGTTAATGCTCCTACATACACTAGCGAAAATATTGATAATGATATTGTCACAGTATGTTCCGCCAATGCCCAGGTAAGCTTTACTAATCTTTCTTCTAATATAGGTACAGTTAATCTTAGGGGTACCCCTCATAAAGCCAACGCTACCTTAATACCTAAAGGAACGTTTATTACTATTTCCGGATCCGGTAGTAATAATAAAGTCCTTAGAGTACTGGATGTTTTAAATTCCGGTGCTAATATTAAAGTTGCTGGGGCAGTGGTGACCGAGGCTGAAGGTTCTTCTGTTACGATTACTAATGGCTCTGGGTTTATAGCAGAAGAAAAAGCTACAGGGGGATCTGCGTTATCTAAATATATAACTAAACAAATCGACTTTAAAAACCCATCTACAGGGTTTAATATAAGATTGGATGTTTCAAAACCTGATTATACCAATATTAGAATTTTTTATAAGGTAAAAGAAGTAGGTGATACAGCGCCGTTCGATGTAGAAGATTTTGTTGAAATAAACAACATGGATATTACAACATCGCGCGCTGGTGAATATTATGAGGTTGAAAAACAAATTGATAACCTTCTTCCATTCAATGCTATTATTTTAAAAATAGTTTTAGAATCTACTGATTCTGCCTATGTACCAAAATGCAAGAATTTAAGGCTTATAGCTCTAGCGTAATGATAAGACACACTAAGGTTAAAAATCACCCAGGGTTAGTTCGCGATACCAAAACAAAAGCTATAGTAAATGTAGATAGTACTGCTTTTGAAATTTATAAGAGTGAGCGTAATTTTCGTAAAGAGATTAAAGAAAAAACCTATGAGGCTGAGCAGGATATAAATACCATCAAGAATGATTTAAATGAAATTAAAACAATTCTTTTACAATTATTACAAAAGAACCGTTAAATGCCTAACTTAACTTTGCGAGAAACAAACTCTTTAACTAGCCCTGGGGCAACAGTTAAAGGATCTCCTCTTTCCAACAATGAAGTAGATAATAATTTTTCTAACCTTAACATAGCAATCGGCGTACCTGGTAATTTAATTACTTCAAATACTGCTAATGTAGTAGTTGCTGTAAACGAATTACAGACTAAAATTAATATTTTAAATGCTAATATAGGAATTTTATCTAATTTATCGACTTCAGCTAATTCTAACATAGTTTCAGCAATTAATGATGGCTCAGGCTCTTCGGGAGTCACAGCTGCTACTTATGGCAATGCATCTATTATCCCTATTATAGTGGTTAACTCTCAAGGTAGAATTACATCTGCTTCTAACGTTAATATTAATGGTGTATCTAATTTTGCCAATACCGGGCCGGGTAATGTTGGCTTTACAATCTCTACCGTAACCGGTGCTAACTTTTCAGCTAATCTATCTACTTCAGGTGTTACACAAGGCGTTTATGGAGGGAACACATATATTTCCCCAACTATTACAGTAGATAGATTTGGAAGAATAACGTCTGCTTCCAATACCACTATAGGATTAGATGTAGCTAACGACACATCTACCAATAGTACATCATTTTATCCTGTATTATCTTCGGATGCTACTGGTACAGTCTACCGAGCTAACGTATCTTCAACCAAGCTTTATTTTAATCCAAACTCAGGTACACTGTACGTTACTGCTTTAACCCAGCTATCTGACCAAGATACAAAAACTAATATTTTAGATATTACCAATGCTACCCCTAAATTAATTGCACTTAACTGTATTGAGTTTAATTGGGTAGATAACGGAATGAAGTCTTCCGGATTTTTAGCTCAAGAAGTTGAAACAGTTTTCCCACATCTTGTTTCATCTAGCGATCACGGGGTAAAGTCTATAAATTATTCAGGTATAATACCAATATTAATTAAAGAAATTCAAGAACTTAAAAAAGAGATAAAAATATTAAAATCGAAGATTTAACATCATTCTAAATATATCTCGTGAAAGATCTTTACACCCTTAAAAATTTAAAATAACACCTTTGTGCCAAATAAAAAAGATTTATCCATTTCAGGAATGTGTAAATTTCGGTTATGGAATTTCTTCTATAATTCCTGAAATTTTAAGTAAGGTTGAAATGAAAATCCTAACTCATTCGCCTTTTTATAAGACAGAAGTCTATCCCTTACTGGAGTAATTCATCATAAACTTCTTACTATTCATTACTAAACTAATTATGTTAATGTTTTTAAGTTGTTTTGTCCCATTAAAAATCTCCAAGGATGTATCGTGACTGGGAAAC
>OGWI01000054.1_pt1 | contig 13723 bp, 7 predicted proteins | sample 1576021 | NCBI WGS metagenome assembly OGWI01 (sample SAMN07581557, study PRJEB24739) | freshwater metagenome | place: Singapore | collected 2015-04
GTTTCCCAGTCACGATAGGTTCAGGTGTAGTTAGACTAGGAAAATAAGGACGAAAACGTCCATTCCAGTCAGTTTCTGAGATTTCTTCTAAACGATGTCCAAATGCACGAATGAGCACGTGGAGCGGAAATACATGAAGAATAGGCAGAGTTTTGGGTGTATCTGCAGAAGTAGAGAATATTTTAGTGAAAATGTCCTCAATAAGAGTGCGATTTCGCTGAGATAATGTAAAAGCCGGGAAACTGCCGTCTGAAGTTCTAAATCTGGATTGAATACTGGCCAAAGATTTGATGAGTTCCGAATACAGACAACGCCAGGGGCATTGTTTGTAGTGATTGAAACAGAAGAATTATATCGTATACAAGATGGAAAGATAGGTCCGTTGTTTGTGGTATAATACGCAGTAAATATTGAATTATTGATTTGATAGAGGCATAGTAGATGGACTCTAGAATTCTACATGTTGGGTCCCAAGGACCTCAAGTAGGATATTTTACACAAGGAAAACCCAGAAATGATTTTGCCGACCGAATTCGTGAACATGCCCCCTAGTCAGTCAGATGGATAGAATCTTCTCCAACAGATGATGTTACACCAACATATTCACGATTTGTCCTTCCCGGGAAAGGTGCTATATTACACGCGGCATATTTGGTTATGAATCTATCAGGAAATGAAATCTATCCTCCAGTCGGACCAAATCTGATACAAGAAGTTGTATTTCGTGCAAATGGTTCAGTTATTGATAGGATTGATGGTGAATGGATTGGAATAGATCATGACATGATTCGGGGAAATGATGAACATATTGGACGAGATATATTGGAATATAATGTGTCGGGTGGTACAGTTTCGTTTCCAGTCGCAGGAACAACAACTGATACACCAGTTATAGTAGATCTTCCATTTTGGTTTAGAGGTGGAGGAGGATTATCACGAGGTCTTCCAATTCATCAGTTAATAGAAGACCGACATGAGTTTTTGATATATACCAGGCAACAAGTTCGTAGTTTCTCAATGATATTTGAGGTGAGTGACCTTCCTCGTCAGGAAATAGAATATATGATGTCTCCTGGAGTATGGAGTTTAGATATAATATCGCGAACCCGAATGTTGATTGATTTTGAAGCACGAGAGAAAATGCCTATTATTCTTCCATTTACAGAAGAGTTAGTTGGTATTGTATTTGGTATTCGTCCAGTGTATGAGGAACTAAGTGGAAACTATTTGCGATTTAGTGGATTATCACAAGAGCGTCAAGATGCTGAATCTGTTCCTTATGCTAGTGGTAATACTCAAGCTGCTGTTTATTGCAGTGGTATGTATGTTTCCAATGTTCAAATCCAATTACCATTAGACGGTGTTGCTACAGAACAGTTAACACTTGTTGGAGATACAAGAAAGTGGCTCGGTAGTAGTAATCCAATTGCAGCAAATCTTGGTGCAGATAGGCATGTTATTGGTAGCGGTGCTGCTGATTCGGCATATCAGAGATGGACCCTAGATAAGAATAATAGCACCTTGCCTGTTGGTATATCAGGATATCCTGTTCAAAGTATCAATGTCACAATGGCTATTGGTCGTGAAGTGATTCAAGAACTTGGTACAAGAGGAAAGTATTGTCGTTATGCAACTTTCCCATTTGAAGTTACTAGCGAATTTGAAGTTATTGCTGGTAAGCATCGTGATGGTACCGATGGTGTTAGTGGTAATGATCAAGCTTTAATCGCTAGTGGTTATGATTTCAGAAATTATGCCAGTTATGCTTGTGCTAGTGATAACAAGTATGATATTACTGCCGGAGTAACACCTGCCAGTGTTGATAGTGGCGAAATTGACGTTGGTTATAGAGATCAAGAAATTAAAGTAAAGCTCTGTGGTGCTACTGGTAGCGATAGTTTGACTATTGACCTTGGCACAAAAAACAGAGTAACATCTGTTAACTATGCTGGTGGTGATACTGGTGGCGGTAATGTTACACTAACATACAGCTTCCAGAACTATAACTATCTCAAGCTGGACGGTGCTGGTTCCTATGCAAATGATCCAGAGATTACTTTTGCGTAATTGACAATATCATAAAAGATATTACAATAATAAAGCCAATTGGCGGCAGCTTTGCCGCCTTTTGGTTTTTATACAGGACACTTATATTTACAAAGGATAAAAAATGGATGAATTATTTAATATAATAGGAAGACTATACGCGGATTTATATCACTCTCAAAAACTATTAGATGTTTTACAAGAGCAGATAAAGAATAAGGATAAGGAGATCGTTGAATTAAAAAAGCAGCTAAAGAATGAATAAACAGGATATTGAATACGATTTATATAGAATAATATCTGGTAAAACCAATTTTATATTCAATAATAATAAATATTCTTTACACACTCCTTCTTATGAAATCAAACAGAGGGGTATGGAGATCTACTTTCAAATCATAGAAGACGAAAGATTTGAGGTTTGGCTAAGAGAATCTAATCTTACTAATTTACTAATAGGTTATGGTTACTGGACTCCAGCCACTGAGGGATTAATAAAAGAGCTAGAAAAGAAGATTGAACGAGCCAAAATTAGTCTATATGAAAATAGGCTCAACACTAAAACTCTTAAAACAGCTAGACAAAATCTAGCTCAATTAAATAATCAACTTAATAAAATATACATACAAAAAAATGAGCTTTATCAGCATACCTTAGAAGGATATGCCAATAGTATCAAAAACGAATATATTCTTTGTAATTGTCTATATAATGACAAAAATAAAAAAGTATTTCAGTTTAATAGTAATAATTCTTATATACTATTCAATTCTTTAATAAATACAAGTAATCAACAAATAATAACAGTAGAACAATTAAGGGCTATTGCTAGGGGTGGCATATGGAGATCCATGTGGAATTGCGATAAGCAAAATCCGTTTGGTGTAAAGGGTGGGGCATACCTATCAGATGATCAAAGAGGACTCATTAATTTTTCAATTATGTATGATTCGGTGTATGATCATACTGAATGTCCTGAAGATTTTGTTATAGAAGACGATGATATGCTGGACGGATGGATTCTTTATCAGAAACAAAAAATCAAAAAGGAAAAAACAAAAGACGCTGCTGCTAAGATTCATAAGAATGCTCAAGAAGTTTTTATTATGGGAAATAATCAGGAAGATTTTGAAAGGATAGCTGATCTTAATGATGACTTCTCTAAGTCTATTATTGATAGTAGAATAAAGTATGTACAAAAAACAGGAGATGTTAGCGAACTTGATCTGCCGGATGTTAAAGCAGATATAGATAACGACCTAAGGCAAAAAGCTGCTAATTATCATAGGAAATAATATATGAATAATAAAAAAGATGAAGAATTAGATGATCTTATACACAATATCTCTAAAAGATTTCAGACAACAATGATAGGTGCTTTGGCCAAATTTGAAGAATCTTTTGGATATTTATGGGACGATAATACTGAGAACTCAAGAGCATACTTTAAACTTTGGCAGCAAACACGAAATAATATATTGAATAATGGTAACCATCAATTGAGGTCAGCACTAGACGAGTTGGAGGAATATCTTTACAATAAAGAGAAGGGTTATAAGTATCACTACAAGTTTTATTTCAACAACAACAGACAGGATAAAGGAGAATAATTATGACAGGCAGAACTTTTAAGACTACAATTGATTCTAAGGAACGAGAGATTCTGGTTAGAAGTCCAAGCTTACAGGACCAAAGAGAAGGACAAAAAATCTATAACCAAACTTTCACAGATGCTATCAAATCTAAAGCTGTTGTTAGAGCAAAGATGGATGATGTGCTAACAGAACAGGGCTTATGGAATAATGAAAAACAGGCGAGATTGACCGAATTGCAGCAAACATTACTGGATTCAGAAAGACGATTAGCGCTTGGTGGTATCTCTCTTAGAGAGGCCAAAAAGATAGCTATGGACATGAAGGATACCAGAGAAAGTATTAGAGATCTTATTGGCGCAAGATCTTCACTGGATAATCATAGTGCAGAAGGTCAAGCTGATAATGCTAAGTTTAATTACTTAGTCTCAGTATGTGTGGTGTATAATGATACTAAAGACCCTGTATTTAAGAATATGGAAGAGTATCTAAACAGAGGCAACGAGTCAGTTGCCATCCTAGGTGCTCAAAATTTGGCTAATATGTTATATGGTTTGGATAGCGACTATGAAAGTAATTTACCAGAAAACAAATTTTTAAAGAAATATAAGTTTGTTGATGATAAACTACGACTAATAGATAAACAAGGAAGATTAGTAGACGAAGAAGGTAGATTAATCGATGAGAATGGAAGATTTATTAACGACAAAGGAGAGTTTGTTGATAAGTTTGGAAATAGAGTAGATATTGAAGGTAATTATATTGTTGAATTTAAACCATTTTTAGACGATGACGGAAAACCAATTGTAGAAGAAAACAAAGATGAAACAGTCGCACAACAACCTTCTTTGCCAGCAACCCAGGAAGTTTCCGAACAGCCTGCTAGTGCTACATCTTGATAGTTGTTTGTTTGTTGTTGTAACCCTTATACTAAACCGACTCAATATCTCTTTGGGTCGGTTTTTTATTTACTAATACTATATAGGACTATATTTAATGGCAGCTTTTAATCTTACAGCACAGTTAAATATTACAGGACCCAACAATCTAAAACCTGTTATTTCCAATATAAGAAAACAACTTAGTTCAGTTACTGGAACAGTCAATATTAAGATTGATCCAAAAGTAACAGCAACTGCTAATGGATTAAGTCAAGGATTACAGAATTTAAACTCGTCACTTATAGCCATATCGTCTTCAGCAAAGTCCGCAGCTTCTGCAATGGGGCAATTTGCAGCCGCCATGAACTCAATGAATATAAAGTCTGTACCAAGAGATATGGCAGCTATTACTCAACAATCACAAAAATTACAAACTCAACAAGCTAAAACAGCAGCAGCAGTTGCTCAATCGTCAAATTCTATGGTAGAGTTCGGCAAACAATCTGCTTTAGCTATTCGTAGATTTGCAGCATTCACATTGGTTACAGGTATTATATTCAAATTTACGAACTCATTAGGTCAAGCTTCTAGTGAGTTTATGAAATTCAATAGTCAATTAGTTCAATTATCTCAGGTAACAGGAACATCTTTAAAAGGACTGGAAGGATTAGAACAAACTATTACTGGATTATCAACAAGTCTGGGTGTGTCATCAAGTTCATTAATAGACGTATCTAGTACATTAGCACAAGCTGGTTTATCTGCTAGAGAAACAGAACAGGCATTAAAAGCACTAGCATTAAGTACATTAGCTCCATCATTCGGTGATCTTAACGAAACAGTCGAAGGTAGTATTGCTTTAATGAGACAGTTTTCAATTTCTACCGCTCAATTAGAAGCTGCTCTTGGCTCCATAAACTCTGTTGCTGCTAAGTTTGCTGTAGAAGCTGATGATATTATCGTTGCTATTCAGCGTACTGGTGGTGTGTTTGCTGCTGCTAGTAAAGGTGTGGTTGAAGGATCAGAAGCATTAAATCAATTTATAGCCTTATTTACTAGCGTAAGAGCAACCACTCGTGAAAGCGCAGAAACTATCGCTACTGGCTTAAGAACAATTTTTACTAGAATTCAAAGATCAGAAACCATAGAATTACTCAAACGATATGGTATTCAGTTAACAGATTTAGAAGGTAAATTCGTTGGACCATACGAGGCAGTTAAAAGACTGAGTATGGGTCTTGCTGGATTAGATACAAGAGATATCAGATTCTCATCTATCATAGAAGAACTTGGTGGATTCAGACAAGTAGGTAAAGTGATCCCATTACTACAACAGTTTTCAACTGCTGAAAAAGCATTAGGTGTGGCTCAAAGAGGTCAAACATCTCTTACAGGAGATGCTGCTAAGGCACAGCAAGCTCTAGCTATACAAATGATGAAAGTACAGGAAGAATTTGTTGCACTTGTTCGTAGTATTGGTAGTTCTCAACAATTTCAAACTATGGTCAAGGTTGCTCTTGATTTAGCTAGCGCACTTATTTCTATAGCAGATGCTTCTAAACATGCTCTACCAGCTATTGCAGGATTACTTGCTGTTAAGGGTACGATTGGCGCTTTCAGATTTGCTTCTGGTTTTGCTAGTGGTATGAGAAGAGGTGGTGGAGCGGCCGGTCTAGGAGAAAGAATGAGCGGAGCACCCAGAGGTTATGCTATTGGAGGTGAAATTAGGAGATACTCTGGCGGCACAGGTCGTAGGGGTGTTGAGGTTGCCCTTAGTCCTGGAGAGGTTGTTCTAGACAATGTTAATAGGGGTCTTGGATCAAAACTTAATCGTGCAGCAGACAGCCCCTCTGTATTAAAACAATTATCTTCATCAAATAAACAGTCATCAAGTGGTAGAGTATCAGTAGTATCAGGAAGTGGACACGGAGATATTGTCAGAACAAGACTTGCAGAGGGTGGGTATGTTATTAAAAGAAGATCTGTTGAAGCGCTGGGTGGACCTGATAATGTCGCTGATATTGTAAAAGGAAAACAAAGATTCGCCAGAGGCGGTGTTGCCCAACTAGCTGCTTTATCTCCTGGTATTGGCAGAAGTAATATACGATCACATATCGATGATAATCCAAAAATTAAGAAAAGAGTATCAAATCTACAAAGTAGAGATATTGTATCATCAAATATACAACGAGTACAATTAACCAAAAAAGATATAGGAAATATAGATACATTTAGAGAATCTATAAAAAAGAGAACATCGTCTATTACCAACAAAAGAGGGGGAAACAGATTTAGTAATGAGGGCATAGCATTTGAAAATTGGATTTGGAATAATATTCCAATAATTAAAATGCTTTATAGAAGAGCACCATCCAGAACATATCCATTAGATCTGATACCAAAAAATCCATCAACTCCACCCGGAGAAATTAAATACACAACAGAACAAGTATCTGCACCATTTATCCTAAACAAAAGATTAAGATATGAATTATTAAATAGCATATCTCCAAACAATGTTAAGGGTTTTACTACCAAAATTGATAAAAATGCTCAGGTACTTCCATTAACAACCAAAGTATACGAACTAGCTCCAGGGTTAAAGGACGAGATTTATTATGGTAAAAAGGGTCCATCAAAGTCAACGCTCGCTAAAAGACAGGAAAGAAGAGATAAAAAATCTAGAAGATTAGAAAAAATAGGTTTTGATAAAACGAGCTATCAAGATAGAGAACCATCACAAGAGCTATCAATTGGTGGAAAAATTAATATTCAAAGATTTGGTATTGGTGGAATGAGCGGTAAACAAAAGCCTAAAAAAGAACCATTTGGTACAGGATCTTTTCCTTTTCCAAAACGCATACAAAACGCATATGTAAAACAGGAACAAAAAAGACTACATGATGAACAGATACAAACACATCTGTCTCCTAGAGGAGAAAGAATTGTTTTAGATTCAGCTAAGGTGCATGAAGAATATGATAAACCTTTTGATAGAGAACAATTTGGTAAAACATTCGAGATGGGAGTTGATCGTGGTTCTTTGCACGGCAATATAGCCAGATTAGCTAAACATATAGGATTACCTAAAGAAAATTTAGACGATATTATACCACAACATATAGATTTTATGGGAGCAAATACTGGTGGATTGGGAGCATTTCGCAGAAGATTATATGGTGGAAGAAAGGCAGAGGATAGATATGATTTAACAAAATATGGGTTTTCTAAAGGTGATGAACAAGACTTATTTGGATATGACAAACTTATAGAAGAAAAAACCAAACAAATTCGTAAGATTGTCAAAACTCCTGTCAGAACATATGACGATGGATCTTTTAGTTATGACAGCAAGGCATATAATGCAGCTAATGAGGAATTAGCATCGTTAAAAAACTTAAGATATAAACTATCCAGTAAAAGAAGCGAAGCTATATCACTTTTAACCAAAGAAAAAGAACAAATTGCTGATACAACAGGAAAAGGATTTATATCACTATCAGAAAATGCTTTTGGTTTTGGTTCATCAATTAAAAATAAAGTATTGTATCACGAATTGACCCATCAACTACTCAATAGTATTAGGGTTAAGAATCCTAAGGCGTTTGAACAATATCAAAAATCAGTAGCTGGTAAATTACAAGACGATAGTTTAGCAGATGAATTTGATGCTTTGCCGGGCTTTGGATATAAAAGTGCTGACGTTGCATATGGAAGATCATATAAACTATCTGGCCTAGTCTCCCAAAGGTTGTCCAACCGATCTGTACCACCCTTAGCACCAGAAGATCAAAAGTATATGGCTTCTGGACTAGCTCATAATCTAACCAAAGCTAGAGATTATAAGTCTCACGACTCAAGAATAGAGTCTTTATTACTAACCTCTGGAGTTAGTCAAGATGTTATAGATGCATATAAAGAAGCTGGTAGTCAAGAATTTTTAACCACTCTTATAGAAGCATCTCCTAAACTAGGTGGTAGATTATCATCCACATTAGACAGTACTTTATCAGAGCTGTTCGGATCGGCTGGAATAAAAAGACAAAGATTCTCTCTTGGAGGTAAGGTTCAAAGGTTTGTTAATGCTGGCGAAGTTAGACCAGTAACTGTACCAAAAAGTCTTAGTGATAGACTAGAAAGACTAGGTGGTATTGGTGGAGTAAAAGACTTATTAGGCATACCAAAAGGAGCCAGAGAGCTTGATAGTAAACTGAGAGGATTAAAAGGATCAACCTCAGAACAAAGACCAGAAATAGCTCAAATACTTCGTAAAGCAGAAGAGGCTAAAATACTAAGGGTTAAAGGTAAGATATCTGAGAACAGAAAGAAAAGAGAAGAAGTTGATAAAAGCCAACAAAAGGGAATGTTATTTGCTGCTGTTGGACTAAAAGGCGTAAAATTTGCAGCTATTAAGAAAAAAGTTGGTAATGGTATTCTTAAAAAACCAGTCGATGTTCATATAATGAGCGGACTTTTAAATCCAAAATCAGTTAAGGATATAGAAAGAACTATTTCCAGAGACTATAGAAAAACTGATAAAAAATTATCTGGAAGAATACTATTAAGAGGTATTATGGAGGATTTTGATGCTGGACAATTTACGAATGTGGATTTTGATAGAACATTAGCACTACGTGCTGATAGGATTTTATCTGATCCAACTAAACCAGAATTTTCTGAGTTTGCAGACAGAGCTAAAGTTGAAGAGGCTCTTTCAAGAAAAGATACCACATTAACAAAACTTGGAAAAGCACTTAAAAAGAGAATTGAGAAGAATCCTCAGCTAGCTAGTAATCTTAGAGTTGTAAGTGCTAGACCACATAGTACGATGGATCTTATTCAAGCATGGTTACACAAGCAAGGATTGCCGATAACTGATCTGGAAGGAGTTGGTGGCGCTGGAATATCAATGGCTGACATTCCTAAGCTGAAAGCTGCTAAATTAAAACCAGGAATATTTGTTGATGACGATATTAGCATGATTGACGAAGCCAATAAAATTCCAGGTATAAAAACTCATCATTACAAACTCAAGAAACCCCAAAAAGATACTAGGAGAGAAGGCGCCGAAAAGGGATATGCTCTTGAAAAGATTATTGAAAGATTGGGTGGACCAGTATCTCTTAGAACTAAGAGAAGTATAGATTTTCCGCATGGTCTTATGGGTGCGGCCAAACATTTTGGAGTGCCGCCAAATATACCAACAGATGCTAAAAGAACTTTAAGTGGTCCTAGTGTTATTGAGAGTAATATTGTTAATTATTTAAAAGCAAAAGGATATGCTTCTGGTGGAGTTATTCAAAAATTAGCCTATGGCAAGAAAGTAACAGATAGTGGTAAATTATCAAGATCGCCACTTAAATCAGTTCCACCGGAAAAAGGAGTTGGTCCAAGCCCATTAGTTACCTCAACATCGAGTAAATTAGGAATATCTTCATATGACAATGTACTAGAACTAACCGGAGTTGATAAAAATGAACGATACCACATTGCTCAATTTCTTTTAGCTAATGGATATGATCCAAACTCAGAAGAGACAAGAAGATACATAGACAGAAGAATAGCTCAAAGACAAGCTAAATCTACACAAAGGACAGATAGTAGAGAATTAGCTCGTAGCTTAATGCATAGATATGGTGGAGGAGAAATACCGTTCCAGCCAGATCAATTTTTCTCTGGTGGAGGAAAAATACAAAGATTTGGTCGTGGCACCAAAGTTAGAGTTGACGAGGATGGTCGTACTAGGGAACAATTTTATGCTGACATGGTAAGCAAACGTAAAAGACCAGTTGTAGATGAGGATGGACGTACAAGAGAAGAATTCTACGCTGATATGGTAAGTAAGCGTAAGAGACCAATCGTTGACGAGGATGGACGTACAAGAGAAGAATTCTACGCTGATATGGTAAGTAAGCGTAAGAGACCAATCGTTGACGAGGATGGACGTACAAGAGAAGAATTCTACGCTGATATGATTCGTCCTCGTAATTTAAGAAGATCTTATGGAGGACTAATACAAAAATTCCCTATTGGAGGTGCTGTAAAAGCAATACGTAGAAAAGCAATTATAGATAGTGATAAGTTTAGAAATATAAAAGATCCAGAAGAAGCAGCTAGAGTAGCAGAAGGAATGAAACTGCTTGGGGCTACCACCGAGGCAGATTATGCTATTAAATTATCAGCATTGGCTGGTCAACTAAGAGAATCTGGCGGACTTAAAAGATTCAGCGTTATGGCTGGAGCGGCCGGTAATCGTAAAACTAGTTTAGCTATGGGTAGGGGAGCTAATGATGACGCCAAACTACGTCAGGTAAAAAGAAAATTTGTATTACATCCATCAGATTTAGATGATGCTGATGAGGCTATATCATTAACTACCACACTTAAACAGTCTAAATTAGACTATATGGGCAAGGCCGATAGAATATATGTTAAAGATTCATCAACAGCAGGCGAACAAAAATTAGTTAAATTCTTTACAAAACAAAGAGAAGATACTAAAGATGCAACATTATTTAACAGAGATATAGGAACAACTAAAGATTTATCTCCAGATTATGGCGAACAAACAGCATCACTATTATCAACATTTGGTTCCGCGCACGAAAAAGGCTCAAGGAAAGGCAAAGTAGTAGTTTTAGGAGAAAAAACAGACGAAAAGGGCAATCCATTATATAGAACTAGAATTAAAAAAGGAGAAGAATTACCAGAGCTAGTTAGCGCCCAAGCTATGACTAGTATGGCTGCTAGTCCCTTTACAAAAGGACATTCAGAAGCAGTCATAGGAACCATGCTAGAAGAAGCCAGGAAAAAGAATCCGAAAGCCACATACAAAGACCTACTTGTCCAGCTTGCACCAGACCTATCCCTATCTGGAGGTTCTCAGGGTATGGAACATGGTGCTAGATATGGTATATTTCCTGCATCTTTTAGAAGAGAATTAATCAAGTCAGTTCATCCTGATATAATGGTGTCGTCTGCTGATAAACCATCAGAGACTGGCATAAATCCTAGAATTGCAGAAATTGAAAAAGGAATTTCTGGACGCAGAAGATTTGCCGTGGCTGAACAAGGTGCTCCTGTTATTATTTCAAAAGCACCACACGAAAACCCAGAAGGTGTGATGGCAAGATATAGTGAAGCTGGATTGTCACCTAAAAATATAGCCAGAACCGCAGATGAGGTAGGAGATAGCATAAGTGGAACAGCTGTAAGACAAGCAATAGTGGGTAAAGATTATGAAAAACTAGATAGAGCAGTCCTACCACAAGTATCAGCTGCATTAAAAGCTAATCAACCACAAATTAAAAACAGAAGTTTAATGGTTCCATTAGTACAACAAAGCATAGGTAACTTTGTTGAAGCTAATAAAAATAGAGTTAATGAACAAATTAATAGAATATTGGCCGATGCTTCTGGCGGACCATTTACCAGAATGACACCCAAATTCAAAGAGTCTCATCCTGATTTAGTTAAACAAATTCAGCAGCTTAGAAAAAATAGAGATGTCTTTGAAAAAGAAGCTTATGGTGATCATGCCCATGAAATTATTAGGCAAATCAGCGATAGTCATCCAGATATTTATGGATTAGACATTAAACGTCGTGGACCAATAGATGTTGCCATTACAGAAAATGATATTAAACAGCATATAATGGATAGTAGTAAATTATCTACTTTCTTTAAATCAGGATTATCTTTTGGTAGTGCTAAACCAGCTATGCCTACCCCATTAGAAGAAGCCATCAAGAAAACAGTATCATCAACCCCGGCTCCAGCAAAAGTAAAAGCTAAAACATCAGCACCAGCACCAAAGGGATCTGGCGATTTGCCAACTGATTCTAAAACCATAATGCGTTCTCTAGCAGGATTATCTATCCCAGACGAACCCAAATATGGTATGTTTGCTGGAAAATCTGTTGATATTGATACTATTAAAAAGGTTTGGAGAAAATCATATCCTCAAATGGCTGAAGAAAAAACGGCCAGTTATACTGCTGTTAAAGAATTACTAAGACAAAGCTATGATGCTAAACCAATGAAAGTTGGTGGAAAAGTTAAGAGATTCATGAGAGGTGGAGCAGTACAAAAATTCTCTGGAGGTGGAAAAGGAGAAGGAAGTAGCGTTCCTGCTCTTGTTAGTAAGGGAGAAGGATGGGTATCTCCTGATCAGGTTAGCTCTTTTGGTGGATATGGTGCATTACACAGACTAAATCAAGCTGATAAACATGGTGTGTCACCAAGTAATTTACCAATAGGAAGTATCGGGGTATTTGATGGGCCAGGAACTGCAACCAGTGATAGCATAGGGCCTATTGGTCTTGAAGCTGGGGGATTTGTTATCAGAGCATCTGCTATGCAAGCTTTGAGAGCTAATAAGGGAGGTAAAATTCAAAAGTTTGCCGCTGCTGGTAAAGTCAAACCCGTGCAAAAGTTTGCCGGTGGTACTAAAGTTAATGATCAACTTTTTATAAAATCAATTGATTATCTAACCCATGATATGAAAGGTATTGGAGGAACTTTACGAAGATTTGGCGTTAGTGTTGCAAAAGTAGCTAGGTCTTTTGAGCCAATAAAAGATATAGCAGATAAGGCTATGGCTAGTTTAGCCGGAGTTAGTAGATCAGGAGTAAAAGCCACCAAGGCATTAGAGTTCAGGGCACCAGGAGGAATATTCGGGAGAGGACCAAGAGAAAATACTACATTAAGAGAACAGCATGTTGCAGAAACTGCTGGTATGAGCACTACCCAAAGAGCTACTGTGAGACAAGCAACACACAAAGCTCAACAAACTGGCAGAGGAATGCACGAAAATATGCATGGTACATCAAATGAAATGGCATCAGGAAATGCTGGATTTTTTGGAGCTATGGAATATGTAGACTTGGCTGCGCATGGTGCTGGTTTTAAACCTAAAGAAATTAATGAAAGAATAGGAGATATAGCTAAAGAGCAATCTCCTACTATACCATACCACTTACGTTCGGCTATGGATGATAATAGAGAAAGGGCCTCCAATGCATTAGAAGCAAGAAGAAATAAAAATTTAGGAATAGCTGTGCCATCAGAACGCTGGCAAGTCGATAGGGTCCCCATATATCTGTTTAAACGTATCAGCCATATCGTAGGAAAGCTTGTAGGTAAATGGAATTGAGTTTGCTAATGCTTGATCCCAAGCGGCATCCCATACATCTTTAAAGATTC
>OGWI01000055.1_pt1 | contig 13555 bp, 25 predicted proteins | sample 1576021 | NCBI WGS metagenome assembly OGWI01 (sample SAMN07581557, study PRJEB24739) | freshwater metagenome | place: Singapore | collected 2015-04
GAGAGTGACTGGAGTTCAGACGTGTGCTCTTCCGATCTGTTTCCCAGTCACGATAATCCAAACCTGCGTGTTCTTAGCAAGCAGTTCATACTCACCCTGATGGCGGTGAAGGAAGAGGTCAATGCCGACCTGCGGTGCAAGGCGAGGATCACCTGACTCGTGGCCCCACGTGTAATCATCAAAGGCCATAATGCCACCAGACTTGAGCAGTGGCCAGCTCAACTCAGCATCTAGTAGCACACCAACAGTAGTGTGGTCTGCGTCCACATAGATAAAATCAAACATATTTTCACGCTCACGTGCTATGTTGATAAGGTAATTAAGAGTAGTAGAGCACCATCCAGTAACAGGTTGCATAGCAATCTTTGACTTGTAAATCTTCTGCACTTCATAGAAGTTAATGCTCTCGTGTGCAGGCTCATCACTGCCTTGCCAAGTATCCACATCGTGAAGCCAACTACCACGACCAGTAAGTATATTCTCACATAACCAATAGGTTGCATCCCCTGTGTATGCACCAAGCTGGAGGTAAGTTAGGTTTGGTTTGCCAGCTTCAGGTAATAGAAACTGCTCGAAGTTAAACTGTGCGGTCTGAGCAAACCAGTTAGGATACTCAGTCACTTCTTATTGTCCGTAGAGTAGAAGCCAGGTGCATTGAAGACTACGGTAGGGGCAGACCACACGCGAGTCATAGACTCGTGGCAACCAACGCATACTGGTAGCACCTCAACCTCGGTAATGCCACGCGATATGGTGTAGGTGTTCTTACACTTCACGCACTCGTAGTCGTAGGTCATAGCTTCACCTTATATGTTCCGTCATTGCTTAAACAATAAGTAGCCATTTTGTAAGGGCTTACTGGTTGATCTGCATCATCAGTTGGAATCTGGTTGGCAACATCAAGTAATTCTTGAATGTTTGGAAAGTAAGGCACCACTACTTCCATTGGGAGTGTTTTACCATCTAGTTGTATTTGTTTGCCATCGTATATGCCGCCAACAAGCTCAGTATTAATCTTCATTTGGTTCTCCTCTTGCAATTCTAATTGCTTCTTTGAAAGCCCAGTCAGCGACTTCGTGCTTCATATCCTGATAAGAGTCTCCGTGATTAGGTGTATCACACATAACTTCTTCAATCTCTTTCGCTATCTTCTCGCGCCAGTAATGCTGAGCATATACCTGTATGGCATTGATAAGTTGGCCAATGGGTGTTTTTGGGTCGTAGTCGTATGTCATTTAGATTCCTCAGTTAATTCTTTTTTTAGTTGTTTTACAATGTCTTCCCACGTTGGCTCTTCACCATACGTGCAACAACCACAGCCAATAGATGCGTAATAAAGTTCTTTAGCAGACATACCTTTATATTTTTTCTTCATAACTTCACCGCATCTTCTATATCCAAGTACCCTACAATCTTATCAACCTTCTCGTTGTTCTCAAACTCTGTGGTCGCTGGCATCTGATGGACGTGCCACTGCGGTTCATCTATCTCTGTCAGATCAAAGGAGTAGATACCAAGTGGAGTTGAACAGATGTAGAAGGGGAGCAAGTCTCTATGAAAAGACTGCTCAAGCAACGCTCGATACTTCATCTGCTCTATAAGTAGCGTAGAATAATGGGTTTGGCGACACTTCAATTCAATGAAGTGGCCAGCCTTCTTACTGGTACAGTCGAAGGCATCGTAGATTCCAGGCGAGCGCTCTAAGTCTGGGTAAAGATTCATCTTTAGAAAGTCAAAGAGCACCAACTCGTTCATCTGTATGGACTTGCCCCACCAAGTAGGTTAGTCAGCTCACGCAGTGAGTGCATACATCTGCGATCTGCTGATGACCTACTGCACTCAAGCACCTGCGCTATCTGAGTAAGAGTAAAGTTCTCGTGGTATCGCATAATCAAATTCTTTTGGTCTTCCTTACTTAACTGCACAAATGCTTTCTTAATATCAATCAGCATTGAAAGTAAGTTGCCACCTTCTGCAGGAGATGACGACCCACGTGGCTGTCCATCTTTAATCATCTCTTGTGCTTGCTCAAGGACTGTGCCATCAAGCACTGAAGCAATCACAAAGGGAAGCAGTTGACCAAGCGTTGCCTGCTCGTAGTAGGCCTCATCAGCTACGGCATAGCCTGACTTAACAGCCTTCTCCTTGCGAGCGTATCTCTCTGCAACGCGGCTCATCTGCCACGCAATCTTCTGTTCGTTATGTCGTCTCTGCTCAGTGTTCGGTTCTGCCAACTGCTCGTTGATGTAATCAGCACGAGCCATCGCCCATATCAAACACTCTTGCTTCACGTCATCTCGCTCAACATATTTCTTGTAGCGATTGTAGATAGTTCCAGCAACACTGGGAACTATGTCATAGATAGATGGATGTATGCTAGTCACTCTAGCTCTTTCTCAATAGCTAAAATACCTTTAAGAACTTGACCCCAAATTACTGAGCCGTAGTTATCGTTAAAGTATTTGAACATATCTTTACCTGCTTGAGTTTTAATTTCAGTCACTGGTTTTCCCACAAAACTTTTGGTTCTTCTTTGTGGTTAAAAGTCATAATAACGCTATGAAAGTTAGAGCCTTCTCTTTTCTTCCAGCTTTGATCGTAATAACTTACGCGCCTAGTTGGAATATATATATGAGGGTACTCGTATTCTTGATACAAAGAATGACGCTTGACCCCACCCAAAGAATCCAATGGCAAAATTAAAACAGCACGCTTGCCTGACTTAAATACTTTTTCAATAACTGAATCTTTAATACTAAAAGGTGGATTAGTTACTAGGTAATCGTACTCATAATCATTTGTAAGATAATCAGTAATGTTATAGATAACCTGATAACCATTGTTTAGTAATGTTTTAACAAACAAACTATCTTCTGAATCAAAAGGGCACATAACAGTTGAGCCAGATAAAGGCGACAAAAGTTCAAGACATTTATCAACAGTTGGTTGGTCTGTGTACCACTCGTCACTGTAATTACTGTGAGTAATGTTGTTAATAATTTTTTGATTAGTCACAGTTTGGCTCCGGAACCTCTGGCCATACGCCATCTAGTACCATCATTGCAATAGCAGAATAATTCAGTAAGTCTAAGAAACTATCTCGTAGTGATTCATTAGATGGCTTAACACCGCTATCAAGCAGGTTGTTAATCCTTGCTACCTTGTCCCACATCCGCACACGCAGACCATTGAGTGGTCCACCTGGTGAGTGTGCAATATTCTTTGGGCCGTAGTCGTGATGCTTTCTGATAAGTAAGTTGCCAGCAGTATCCATAATGCGCCAGACATCAGCGATGAATGCTTCATCTATCTTGTCGGTATAGGCCGCACCAGTAAAGTCTCTGTCTCCATATTTATCTCTAGGATCTGAAAGCCCATATGCTGCAAAATCTGTACCATCTGTTGCCATTCGCTCTTATCCAATCGCTTCACCTACTAGCAAAGTCTTGGTCGCTTCTGCTCCATAGGCTAAGTAGTAGTCATTGATGTCCATATTAGGCGGTAATGTTATAATAGTTCCGTTTAGTAACTCTTGATGGACACGCTTAGAAAAGTCAGCTCCAGGATTAGAGCCATCTTCTTTTACATCATTGTCACCAACGATATACACAGTGTCATAACCTGAAAATAACTTAGCAAAGTGTGGCTTCCAAGCCTGCACTCCAGGTACACCAACTGCTGGAATACCAAGCATCCCTGAGACTATGACTGTATCTAACTCACCTTCACATACAACTATGTGTCTACTCATAATCGTTATGTCAGTAACGTTATACAGATGTGCCTTCTGTCCAGTAGGTGAGCCATACTTAGGCTTACCATCATCAAGTCTGCGAAACTTAAAGCCAACGCAATATCCCATAGCGGTGATGTATGGAATAGATAACCAACCATTGTGCAGTTCGTGTTCGTTGATAGGGTCGGTGACTGTACCGAGCATATACAACGCTGCTACCTCTTCAGAGATCCCACGTTCTGAGAGCGCGGTTACGGCCTCCGGACTTATTTGCTGAGCGTATCTCTGCGCCGCTTCGAGTAGCAATTTCGACTGCGCGTTTGAGGCCATCCTTGAACTCCAAATTCTCTAGTATGCACACTAGGTTCACAGCGTTACCGCCTTTACCGCAGGTGTGGCAGTAATATAAATTGTTATACACATCAATAACAGCAGACCTGCGACTGTCGTTATGTAGGCAGCACCGCACCGAAGCTGGCCTGCCATCTCGTACCTCTCCTCCGAAGTAGCGAACTATCGCTGCTATGGGGACGGAGTTTGCGTCAACATCACCTTTGAATCTTTTTGTTTTACGTACCCTGGACCAGTCTTGTGCTGACATTCGCATCCTCCACATTTCTCGTGCCAGTGTGCGCTACGTTTGAAGTGACCAGCAGCGTTCTCTTCACCTGCTCGTGTGCAGTGTAAACAAATCACGCTTGGTCTGCTTCCTCATCAAGTTCATATTCTTCAGTTGCAATCTCTGCATCTGCTTCTTTGATTGCTTCATCTACTGGTTCAGTCCAAGTCTCTGTGCTTGTAATCTGACCTTCTGGTACTGGTGTCATTGTTTCTCCTTTAACCATTGCTCTAAGTCTTGGACTACCCAAGCCTTTTCTATCGCAGCGTTGCGGCGCTTAACTACTACATAATGCAGTGGCACTTCCCCAATACCACGAGCCTTAGCGTAATTAAGCGCCTCAACCTCTGCTTGTCTCCAGAACTCAGGAAGGTTTAACCTCGCTGTGTTCTTGAGTTCTAGTATGTATGACTGTCCCGCAATGACACATACTAAATCTCCCTCATCATCCTTGCCTGCTAGTCGCAGGCGGTCAGCTACTGCACCCATAGATCGTAGCCATTTCATTACGGCAACTTCAAACTCCGTACCCTTTTTCTTATTGTACTTCGGGCTGCTCATCTTTACCTGTGTCGTAGATAGCGTTACCGTTCTCATCAATCTTAATCTTAAAAACTTTCAGTTCGATAAGAGCCATAATCAGATTAGCCATATCAGCCTTGAGTTGTTTAACCTCATTCTGTAGGTGTTGATACTCTCTACTAGCCATTACCAACCTCCCAAACATTCTTGAGAATGCGTGTGCATCTCCCATTGTTTCCAGTATGCGTACTTGTTAGGTGCATACAGTTCAGTCTTGCAAGCACCACACTTTCCATACCACTCATCTGCAAAGAAATCGTAGGTCATACTGCTATCTCATTTCCGTATTCGTCATATGGTGTGTAATCGCTATTGTAACCATACCTTGCATCTCTTTGAAGCATCGCGCCATATGCGTCTTTATTTGCTATCTGACAAGAACCATAGTCCACTAGGAGTATGACGTAATCCTTACCATCTGCTGCGTGTGGACCAAAGCGGTTCTTCACTGCTGCAATCTTTAACTCAGCATTAGTTGGGTTGTATCCAAGGGTTAGTATCAGCGCTGGTAACTGGCTCACCTTGCCGTGTATAGCACGGCGTGCAGGTGGTTCAGTGGGTGAGCCATACTCTGACTGCTCAGATACGTGATGCAATACTAGAACGCAGGCTTCAGTCTTACGTGCCATATCGTGCAGCTCCATCATAATTGCACGAAGCCCCGCCCACTCGTTATCTGTTTCAGCAGCAACATTCATCAGGTTATCTATGATGATCAGTTCTGGTGACTGTCCATAGAGTTCAACGTATGCCTTTACTTCCAACTCAATATCATCGAGTGACGGACTGGAATCAAAGACCCACTTGATGTGCTTCAATTTCTCAAAGTAACCATCATAAAAGTGTGAGTCAGTTGAAAGGTTCTGCTCCACGTTAACTTGATTATGACCTGATGAATGCGCTGCTGCTCTCATCATTACTGTCGTAGTGTCAGTATCTGCTGAGAAGAACAGAGTTGGTACCTTTGCTTTGACTGCATAGATAAGCGCAAACATAGACTTACCAGCGTTAGGTGCTGCTGCAACCATACAGACTTGTCCTCTACGGAACTTAATCTGCTTGGCTGCTAAGTCAGACCATACATCAGGCAGAGGTGTTGCTTTCGTAAGGACAGTTCCCCACGCACGTTGTAAGTCAAGCAACGCCCTCTCCCCTCAGTGTAATGTTTCTAGCCCTGCGTAATGGTCTACGATCCTTTTCAGTAAGACCGCCCCATATACCAAAGGCTTCGTTCTTAATTCCCCACTCTGCGCATTCAGCTTTGTGTGGACAAGAATTGCAGATGGACTTTGCCATCAGCATCTCTACGGTGTTCATTGACCCATCGGCTTTTTCCGGAAACCAAAAGTCACCACCTACTTGTGCGCAAGAAGGGTTCTCATAGAACCTTGGCTCGCGCATACATTAACGAACCCAGATAGTCTCGCACTTATCTGCTGCACCCTTAGGTGCTGCGCACATATAACCCTGCCAAGGTCCACGTGCTGATGTACCAGTCTTAAAGGCCATCACTCCGTGCTTGCAGGACTTAGTTCCTGGTTGTTCTACTGGTGCAGCAACTGGTGTTGCCGCAGGGAACTGAGACTTGATTGCAGCAACTGCTGCTCCAGTGCTACCTGATAATTCTGATGCTGTTGATTTAATCAACGCAGATACCATTGATAGGTCAGTAAGACCTGTCTCAAGATCCTTTACATCTGATGCGTAAAGGTTGATAAGAGTTCCATCAGCTAACTTGTAGTTGATTTGGAACTTGGTGTTTTCATTTGCAGCCAATTTACTTTCCTCCGTTTGATTTGATATTGAGTCTTACAGATTCGTTACCGACAACCTTCGGAACAAACCCCAGAAGTTTCTCAACTTCTTTTGCGTCTACAGTCTCACGACCTTTGACTGTTGTCCAACTGATTTCGATGCCACTTTTGGTGACACCAGTGGAACCTTCTAGTGCAGCCTTGTATGTTTCTTTTTCTTTTTCCAGCTCTTTAATCTTGCTATCTAACTGTAAGTAGTGCAAGGCGTGCTTGTCAATTTCATCGTCCTCAATCACGACTTCACTAAGGACGATACGTTCTTTTGATAGACCTACACAACCCATCTCTCCAGATGGATCATAGTATTGGCAGAAGTCTTTGCAGAAACTTGCTTCCTTCTCAGGAGCAGGGGCTTCTGTCATAGCCTTAACATTAGTTAGCCAGTGCAGCGCAGCCTCTGCCATAGTCTCATCGTATGGTTCAGTGAAGACTTTAATATCTTTCTCGCTACCATCACGAGCAATCGCTACTAAGTTTACTGTCTTAACATCAAAGCCATTTTTTGATAACAAGTATCCATAGACCTGTACTTGCCACCTCTGTTGGGTGCTAGGAAAGTAACCAAGGTTCTTTACCTTAGATGTCTTCCAGTCAATGACTGCACCAGTTTCAGGTACAAATAAATCTACGTGTGCTTTCAGGTCGCCATAGGCAACTTCAGTTTCAACGAGATACTCTTTGCCTTCTGGGTCTAGGTGACAAATCGCTTCTTCAATAGCAGCGTGGATAGCAGTACCCATAATCGCTGCCAGCTTTGATTGATTCTCATTAGTCTCAGGTTGACCGTTGAGTCTGTACCAGACCTTGCGCCGGCAACCACCAATCTCTGATGGACCTACCTCAGTCTGCTGACTTCTATCACGACTTGCATCTTTAGAATGCAGTACGTGTAGCAGTAATTCTTTTGGATCTGCTATCGCCATCTCTTATCATCTCTCCATTGCAGCCACGCATCAAACCCATAAGCACTTACAAAACCTATGAGGAATGAGATGCCGCAATATGCAATTAACTCTTTCATTTATGCGCCCTCTCTTGTGTAACAACTTGTATTGGTGGACAGGTGTTGATGTCGAGTAAGGATGCAATCTCTACAGCCTTCTTAGCAACAACACTTGCCATTAACAACGTATTGTAATTCTTATGTGGCAAGGAATACAAGTACCCTAGAGCATAATTTCCACCTGAGCCTGCCGAAAATAATCCACGCTCAGATGCGTTAAAGGACAAGTCCCCGCCGATAGAGAACATATTGCCGTTGAACCCAATAAGGAACGAGAAGTTCATCTCCTTGTTGTCTATCTCGTAGTTACCTTCTTTGAAAGCTGCCGAGATACTAGGCAGAATCTTCGCTCCCATAAACTGGGTTGGATGTTCACCACGATATAGCGGTGGTTTCCAGGCGTAAGCCAAGATGTCACCTGGCCGTGAGTCACCAGTAAGACCAAGCAAATACTTTCCGTTGCTCACAATCTTGGGTGTTTGTACTGAGATGATGCGCGAATCACCATCGGTGATCTGCGAATCTGCCGCCATCACTAAGAAATCGTTTCCTTGGATTCCTACGAGAGTTGTCATACTGGAGATAATATCACGGCGTGTCGTCCCATTTCTATACTGGGCAAGAAGTGTACAATACGAGCCGTAAGGCGAGTTACAGTACGGCGGCCCTCACGGGCCGAGGAGTGTGAGAGGCAGGCTATGGTGCTCCGTCTACCAACCCTGCGAAAATTCAGGTCCTGGCGTAACGCCTACAATGGCCTTCCTGAGCCTTTTGGGGCCGATATAAGGCCGTTAGGCCCAGTCCACGTATGTTCCTGTGGGTCACAGGTCTTTAGCGTCTTAGCATCCTTTGATGATTACGAGCTGGTCTGGTACTTCCTTGATGCTACCTGCGCTAGTTGTGGAAATCTAGTACGAGTTCCCTGCCCTCCAGATCGAGATGAAGCACAGACTCTCGGAGATTAACGAAGAGAATCGGACTGGTATATGCTCAGTCTGTGGCCCAACTAAAATCAAAACAAGGGATGCAAGAATGTCAACCCTTAAAAGCAAATACAGATGTTATGCCGTCTACCGCAGAAACGTTGTCAACAGCAGGTATCCGCACGCAGCACACAAGAAGGATTACTGCGAGCACTGCCAGTTCAGGCCAGTCCACTCTAGTCAGTTGGACGTTGACCACATTGACGGAGATAGGTATAACAACGACCCTGCTAACTTACAAACGCTCTGTGCAAACTGTCACAGACTCAAGACCCACCTGAGTGGGGATAGCAATTCAGGTATCTGGTAAAACAAAAAAGCGGCCCCCGATTCCCGAAGGAACCGAGGGCCGATAGCCTCGCAGTCAAACTTTACTTAGGTTTAGTCATAGTCAAATCGTGCTTAGGGTTAGCCCAAGCGATAACTACTGGGACGATTGCAAGCCATAGAGCGTTAGCTGCGTGCTTCCAGTCAGCAGTGGTGAAGTCAAGTGGTGACTTACCAATGATAACGATTGCAGTAAATAGGTTTCCTACAACCCACTTAGCCCACATCTCTAATACTTTTTTATTGAACTTCATTGCTTCTCCTAGTCTTTGAACTTCGGGCTACCGAAGCCAACAAGAAAAACCTTTAACTTCTTTTTGTTATTGGTTTTATATGCGCGAACCTTCTGTGCTACTTCTCCACCATTGCGCTCTGATGAAGACTTCTTCTTAGTACCTGCGGTGTTACCTTCAATGGTAGTAACGGTGCCATCTCCGTTATCCTTGACCACAATACCTACGTGGTCTATTGGATTGCCGCCTTCTTGGAAATCAAAGAATGCTAAGTCTCCTGGCTTTGGCTTGGCAGTTTCTGCATTAGACCAAGCGCCAGTTCCCTTGAACTTCTCAGCACCGAGGTGTGTGCTTACGACATTTGGGATCTTAAGACCAACCTGATGAGCGCACCACATAACAAAACTACCGCACCAAGGAAGAAAGTTTGCTTTAGTAAACGCACCATACTTCGTCTCATTATCCTTAGGTCCTTCTACTGTGCCAATCTCTTTGGTGGCAACTGCTAGGAAATCTGCACGCTGACTCATCAGCCCTCCAGCTTTGCTTTAATAATTGCTTGGTTAATCTTCAACTCAATAGCATCTCTTTCAATGCGATCAATCGCATCCTTCATAGATTCGCCACCGTTGTTATACAACTGGTACTTGATTTTCTGTAGGTCTTCACATATTGGTTCTATCGCCAACTCAATAGATGTTTTGATGGCGTGATGAAATGCTCGAAACAAACCATATACAGTGGCTGTTCCTACAAAGAAATAGGCATAGACGATGCCTGACCAGTCTGCCGGTGACAAGGTTATCTCTCCTATGAAATCGTACGGATTGTGACTAGGAGTAACCCGCCAAATCCTGAGTAGCGTTTATCGGTTGGTGTTCTGTTGATGAAGTCTGTCTCTTCAATGATTCCTGTATAGACCTGACCAGTACGGAAGTCTTCAATCTTGACGGTATCGCCAGCAGATTCAACCTGCTGAATAGCACCAAGACGTAAGACAGCAGAACCATCTGAGCCTGCCTTGTTACCGAACTTGTCTGATTCTGAATCAAAGAGTGAGCAGGGATACTGGATAAGGTATTGACGTGGTACTGCAGGAAGTGCCTTTACCTGATAGCCAGTAAACTTAGGACCCTTAGTTGCATCTAAGGTGTAGCGGTCAAATGAGAATTGGAAACCAACATATTGCTGCGCTCCCAGTGGGTATGCAATACCAATCTGGTCAACTGTCGTACCTTCTGCGTAGGTACCAAGACCATACTCGGTACCATTCTGGTCTACTGAAGATACAGTCAGCGCACCATAGGTAGTATCAAACTTTGGTACAACATACTTAAAGATTTTATTTTCTACAGTGTTGTAACGAACATAACCAGTACGGATAGTGCCAGTCTCAATGAGGTTAGTTGCGTGTTGGATATAGATAGATCCGTTAGTTGCAGTCTTTTCTGTAGTGAAGATAAGCTGGTTTGTATTACCAGCAAATGCGCAGGCAGTGGTATGACGACCTGTTGTAGATGGGTCATACAAGTCCCAAGCGTAGGCATAGACCAAGTTAAAACTTACCTGCTGACCTAAGTTGATACGGGTCAATCCTGGGTTACCATCTACGTTTGTTGCACACCAGAGGTACTTATCTCTGAAGGCTACGTCATAGACTGGTTGCTCTGAGTTAAAGATAAGTGGGCCGTAGGCAATGCTGCCATCGGTCTGTGATACATCAGCAACGCGGCATCCAAGGCTGGTACCAATAGCCATACTGCCAAGGTAGTACGCAATTCGATATACCTTCTCGCCTACTGGCATCTCTGCTGCAGTGATAGCACTGGTCAGAGTTGGCATAGCGCCAGAGGTATTGAGTGTGAACTTGTAGATGTTTGACTGGATACCAGAAAATGCTGATACATAGATTGCAGCACCGCTTGAGGTGATGCTCGTAAAGACTACATCTGAGTCTGGGTGGGTATAGACAGCGCTAGGTAGCGTGGTTGCACTGGTTGCAATCTCATAAATCTTGTTGTTAATTGCAGCTACGATACGTTCCTTGGTGTATTCAAGGACTGCGTTGGTGACTGTAATACCAGGTTGAGTAAACATCACAGTAGGTGCAGTGGATGAAGTATCAGTCAGTAACTTCTTATTGAACTCTAACTTACCTGATGCAACATCGTTAGTTACCCAGTAGGCATAGACTCCATCATCGCAGACTGCATATACTGGATCATCAGTTCCTGATGTGTAATCTTGGAAGTGAGTAACTGTTCCATCTACTGCAATCTTGTCTAGGTCATAGCCATCGTGCAGCAAGATGCCATCTGTACCACTCCAACGAATAGAGCGTGTGAACTGAAATGGTCTGGTGTTAGTCTGAAACCCAGTAGTGATTGGGTGAGCACTTGTAAAGGTATCAGGAAGGAGAGTTACCTGTCCCTTAGTCCACACATCACAGCCCTTGCTGTAGGTGTACTGGAAGCGTAGTGATTCATCCTGTGCTGGTTCAAAGAACTTAATGCCTTGACCAAGGTGGAATGTTGACTGGCTGCGTAGCCACCAACCAGTGAGCGTCTGCTCACCAGGCTCACGGCTCTGGTCAATCTGCTGCTTGCGATACTGAGCAGTGACATAGCGGTAAGGATTGTTGTCATCGTTAAGCAAGAAGAAAGGTTGTCCACCGATTGAGATGTCATACGCCACACCGTTTTGATAGTACGTCTGTTGGTTTTGTGGGTTAGATAACTTAACCGGAATACGATCTGTTATATCGTAATAGTGGTCAATAGTCACTCTTGCTCCTTAATGATTTTTGGTACGACAAAGAACCGCACGTTGTGCGGTTAGGGACAGCAAGTATTACTTAGAGAGTGCTGCTATTTCGTCTGCGGTAAGACCAAGAGCAGCGAGCTTAGCGCGAGCAGATTCCTTAGCGGCCTCTGCTGCTGCCTTGGTTGCTTCCTCTTCAGCACGGCGTGCTTCTGCCTCACGTGCTGCTGCTTCCATATCAGCAATTTCTTGATCTGTAAGTTCGATAATGGTTTCTACACCAGTCTCGCAGTTTACTTCGATGCGTGTTGGACGTGACATTGTTTCTCCTTAGTTATGAGTTTTTAATTCCATATAGATAGGCGGTTGTATATTGTTTCCAGTTTGCGTTAAAAGGTATGCAGTTAATAGAAGTTATTGCTGTTGTTTGATTGTATAAAGCCGCATTCAACCAAGCGTGAGCCAATGTTCCATTTTGTTCATATACACCATCTATACTTATAGATTTAGCATATGAACTATTTGCATAATTTGGAAAATATATTTCAATATTTGAATATGTAGATGCTGTATTGGCATCTGAATCAGTATAAGGTACATAAATAAGAGTTCCAGAATTAGCCGCTGATGATGCTGTAGAACCATTACCTTGTAAATATCTGTATGAATAAACTGAGGTGGATATTCCATTGATGCGTAAATACCAGTCATCGGAAGTGTTCGTGTGAAGCGTGCGAGTGGATAATTTTAAGCACAAATCCGTATAAGTGCTTGGGATGCTTGTAAAGTCAATACTAGAAGCCCCACCTGCGCCGACTGTTGAGGATGCAATAAGTGTAAATGTATTTGGCATAGTTGCTCCTTAGGCAGCGGTAATTCCGTAGAGGGTAATAACTGAACCTGAATTAAGATTGCCGCCAGTATTTTTTATTGTGATTGAAGTTATAGCGGCAGTTGAACGCCATAAACCAACGCGTGCCATAACCTCATAATCTGCTGAACCAGCCCTAGCAATAAAAGTTTTATAAGTAGTTGTGTTTGCATAATTCATAATATGCGTAATAGGTGAAGATGGTTGTGTGCTTCTAATAAGTCCTGGTACATAAGATACGCTATTAGTAGTTGCTCGGTTAGAACCAGCACTTGTGCCGTTACCATAAAGATTAGTGACTGAATAATTTGTGCCTGTATCGCCATTAAATTGCAAATATAAATCTCCGTTGTCACCTGTTCCAGCATAAACCAAAACCAAGTCTGTGTAAGTTCCTGCTATTGAACTGAAAGTATATGACGCAACATTGCTGCCAAGCGTAGTCGTTGCGATTGGTGTGTAAGTGCTTCCTGCTGCCAATTTAATTACCTGCCTTTTGTAATTGAATTGCTAGACGATAAATGAAATTTGTTGTCAGCATTGTTATCCCTTTATTCCGTAGAGGGCGAAATGTGAATACTGCTGGAACGAAGAGCCTAATGTGTTACCGTATCGTGACTGGGAAAC
>OGWI01000056.1_pt1 | contig 13471 bp, 33 predicted proteins | sample 1576021 | NCBI WGS metagenome assembly OGWI01 (sample SAMN07581557, study PRJEB24739) | freshwater metagenome | place: Singapore | collected 2015-04
CTGAACACTCTTTCCCTACACGACGCTCTTCCGATCTGTTTCCCAGTCACGATAATAGCGGGGGGAGTTTTTGTTTCCCGCTTCGATGTGGTCTGTTTGCCACGGATCGCCGGGCACCACACCGCCACCACATAGGTGGCATACCCCCCCGGCCCCTCTTATTGCTTTTGATATTTTGCGATAGGTCGGGTTGTAGAGTTCTTTCTTTCGTGCGATTCGTTGCGGGTTGTTGTCGCGGCGGAGCTGGTTGGCGCGGTCTTTTTCCGCCCTATGTGTAGGGCATAGCGTTTCACGTGTTACCTCACCGCATACGGCGCACGGTGTGGGGAACTTCATTCGGGGTCATCCTCTAGCGGTATGGGTTGCTCATCTGCTGGCGGGGTCATCATGTTTTGCGCCTGTTGGATTATGTCACTGGCGGTGCGAATCCACGGTTTCGGTGCGGGCAATGGTGCCCCGTTCTTTGCGGTCATTTGTTTTCTCCCTTGATAAGCGCGATAGCGGTCTCGGCGTAATTCACGAGTGCGCCGCCTTCGATTGTTTTGAGTTCGTCAGTTGCTTTCAGTAGCGAAATAATGCGTTCGCGTTCATTTTTTCGTTCAAGTCGCAAAAGGTCAGCAATCGACTTTGCCAACTTCCCACCGCGAGAATCGCCTAGCAGTTCTCCTACTTGTTCAATCAGCCAAATGTTTTGTTCGCTCACTTCTGTTCTCCCTTGATAAGCGCGATAGCCTCGCACAGTCGGCAATTTGAATGGAAGTCGTAGACAGAGTCAGCGTCAACAAGAGCTTCGAGGATTTCGTCTCGCTCCTCTTGTCGCCCCTGCGTGATTCCATCCCCCATAACGTCGAGGCATTGGTCGCACATCTCCGCCCCATGCCTGCAGTCGTTGTATCCCATATTCTTTTCCCTTCCTACAGTTTGTAAACGGTACCCGTGAAGTCTTTTCCGCGCTCAAGCATGAACACACCCAACCCGGGCACGGAATCCTCACCGGCAATACGTTTCCACCAGCCCGACCCGTTGTCCATTGTGGGAGCCATGACGATGAACCGTGACGTGCCCCGTGGTGTTGACCCTAACTCGGTGACGCGAAGGTGGTGCCAATGCCCGTGAATGAGAATGTTCGCCGCCGATACGGCTTGCCCGCCGAACGTTTGTTTGCGCCACCAATCCGGCATGGCATCGGGCCGTTTCGCCTGATGCCCGTGAACCATGCCGAGAATGTGAAACCCGTCACCGAACACGTCTAGGGAAAGTGTCTCGTCATGCGGTTGCGGTTCGGTGAACTTGATCCCTAGCCCGGCTTCGGTTGAGAGTCGCGCCAACTGTCGCCCAATGAACACGCCCCAATCGTCGGTCGGCTTGCCAACCTGTTCACGCCCGACCCGCCATTGACAATGATTCGAGCCGATTGTGGCATAGGTGATGTTGTCTACGTACCGATGCAATTCGCGCAACGTCTCCCAAGCGAAAGACGTGGCAAGGTCGACCTGTTCCATGATGCTCAAATCATTGCTTTGCAGCTGGTTCATCGGTGATGCGTTACTAAAGTTCTCCACCACGTCGCCCAAATCCGCAAACACAATACGCTCAGGTTTTTCGCGTTTCACCATGTCAACGAGTCGCGCCCGCATCAACTCAACGCGTGCCACCATATCGGCGGCCCCGCCCCGATAATCAACCTTCCCCACCTGCAAATCAGACCACATCACCACAAGCGCACGCGGTTCAGGTTTCGGCAACGGAGCACGTTTCACCGTCTTTCGCGCCTCAGCCATCGTCAACGGAAGGTCAATACCCGCCGCCTTGCGTCGGAATAGAAACCGATACGCGGTCAACCACTCACCGTCATACCGTTGCCAGCGTGACGTTCGAACCGGCGGGATAACGTCAACCGTCGCCGGATCAAGGCCCGCATCAATAAGGAACTCGTCAAAGTTCTCCGGCTCCGACGTATAACCCGGTGTTGTTGCCGTGCCCTCCGACCCGTCAAATGTGATGCCGGGTTTGAAGTCTGGCGGCGGTTTGATAATCCGCGCCGGTTCTAAGTTTTCGAGCATGAGCACCCACCACGCCGGTGAATCCCCAACGTGTCGCCCTTTATGTCAATGCCACGCTCATTCAAGGCTCGCGCCAAAGTTCCGTTGGTCCACGTCTCAAAATCAAGCAACGCCGCCTCAAGAATCACCCGATCGTCTTTGCTCAACGATTCGAGAATGGTGCGCGTCTTGCACGAACGCACAACTTGCGGAGGCGTAAGGCCGTCAAGAACACCCATTAGAACGGCTCGTCTCCGGCAAAACGCGCCTGAGAAGTTGCTTGTGAGTTTCCGGTTTGCACCACGTCAACCGTTTGCGCCTTGATAGTGAGCGTCTTATACGTCTTGCCCTCGTACTCGCGCTCCTCCGTTACCTGCTTGCCAACAATCCGCACCTTGTCGCCACGCTTGAAATTGCGGAAATCAATCTTCACATCCCACCCATTCTTCACGGTGAAATACGTGCGCCCAATAGTCTCCCACGCGTCGCCGTTCTTCTTCGAGTGCGTCTCAACAACCTTCATACCCCAATCAGGGTTTGGCTCGTTGCTGTCACGCTTCCACTCCTGTACGAACGCGGTCACAATAATTTCAGCCATTAGCGGTTCTCCTTCGTAATCAACATCTCAATTTCGTGCATCGCCAATTCAGCTGACATTTCACGTTTAGCGTGACGTAGAACCACGCCGATAATTTCGTTTAGCTGGTTGAGCCGACCATTCACAATCTCGTTCATGGCCTCCACCTTTTCCCATTCCATCATTTCCCTAACCCTTCCAACCATTTCAATACAGCACGTTCTTGCGCCGGTGACAAGTCTAAACCTCTAGTTACATCTTTGCGCACTTTTTCGCGCCTCTCCTTACGCGTAGGAGTAAACGTAACCGGCTGCAACTCACGCACAGGCTCAGGCTCCCGACGGTACACCGCAAACCGTTCCGCCTCCACCTTCACCGGATCAAGCGACTGCATCCACTCAAACATTGTGAACATTATCGCCCCACCGCCCGACTGTGCCGACCATCCCAAATAAGACGCACCTCACCCGTCTCCCCGTGACGGTTCTTTGCCACGTCAATAATCAGCTCCTCATTCGGGAAATAGCCCTCACGCCGCAGCAACATCACCACGTCGGCATCCTGCTCAATCGCGCCCGACTCTCGAAGGTCACTAAGGCGCGGTGTCTGCTCTGCTCGACCCTCGACGTTGCGGTTCAGTTGCGACAGGGCAATCACGGGAACTGAGAAATCGTTAGCCATGATTTTCAGTTGACGCGAAAACTCAGCCACCTGGTTATGCCGCTCCATCTTCGATTTCGACGTGAGAAGTTGCAGATAATCAACCACCACGCCAGAAAGTTGCCCATGCCTCGACACGGTTCTCACAAACTGTCGAATATCAGCCGGAGAAATACCTGAACGGTCATCAATAGCAATTTGCAGGCTCGCCACACGGTCACGTTGATCCGCCAACACCTGAACCTCAACCGGTGACAAACGCGCGTCGTTCAGATGCCCAACGCTGATATCAAGCCGTTCAGCAACAAGACGAGCCACCAACTCGGTTTCAGTCATTTCGAGCGACGAGAACGACACCGCACCATGCTGGGCAAGACCACTCGCAATCTGCGCTGCAATCACCGTCTTACCCACACCAGGTCGCGCCGCAACCACATACACGGCACCAGGTCGAAACCCACCAATGGCCTGATTCAGTTCCGCCCACGGAGACGGGGTAAACATCTTTTTCGCGCTCAACTTGCGTTCAAGGTCGGGCAGAATATCCCGCACAAAACGCACATTAGACGCGCTATGACCAACCGCCTCATCAACTAATGCCCGTGCGCGTTCCACCAACTCCGATGCTGTCAGCGTGGCTTCGAGAGACGCGAGACCATGCCCGGCAGCAGACAACCGGCGGCGCAACGCCTGCTCCGCAACCAGCCCCGCATACTCTTCAACACCATACGAGTTGAACGCGTACTCGTTCAGCTCAAACACGAGTTGCCGGTGAGAAGGCAACACTTCAGCCACGGTCACAAAATCCGCGACACGGCCAGCCTCCGTCAACTGGCGGATAGTGTCAAACACTTCCCCAAGTTGCGGGTTTGCAAAATCGGTTCCGGTGAGCGTGACACGATCCACGGAACCCGGCGCACCGAGCAACCCACCAACAAGTGCCCGTTCCGTGTCAAACATCGTCACCAACCCCAAACTGTCGCTTAGGCGGCGGAGGTGGAGTCTTTAGTGCCGGATTGTTCTCAACCGCACGTCGAACCCAATTCCGCCACGTCGCGTTCCAATCGCCGTAAGCCTTACCTGTCTGGTGGAACCAATCCACAAACTTTCCGCGCTCAAAATCGATATCGAGTGCCGGTGCGAGTGTTCGAGTCCACGTGCGTAGTGTTTCGTCAGGTGCCCAATCTGGGTCAAGTTTTGTCTTTTTCCCCTGCTTCCCGCCGTCAGGCGGTATATGAGATAAACCTAAATATAACCCTTCTGGTTCTGGTTCTGGTTCTGGGGCATCGTTTTGCCATGCGTTTGCCATAGGTTTTGCCATAGGTTTTGCCATACCGTTTGCCATGTCATTTGCCATCGGTTCCGGCTTGTCTTTGCCATCCCACCGCGCCTTTGCGCCAGCTTTCCCGGCTTGCGATCGCGCCGCCTTAGTCTGCTCACGCTTAGCCTTCTCAGTCTCCGCGCACGGCTGATATTCATCCCAATCATGGAACTGGTAGCCGCCGTCAACTTCGTGCCATAAACGGGCTTCTACGAGCTTCTGAGCAATCTTTACGCCACCAAGTGCCACCGCCAAATCCTTAGCAATAAACCCGCCTGTGAGCATTTGGCACGAGTACGAGATAGCGCGAACCCACATCCCTAACGCCTTGTTGCCCGCTTGAATCGCCTTTGGATGGAACGCTAGCTGGTCATCAATTTTGCCCCACGTCATTTTTGCGCCTCTTCAATCTCCGAATTGATATCGGCCCGGCGAAGAATCGCATCCATGAAAACGTCACGCCATTGTTCGTCATCGTCGACATATTCCATCAGGTTTGAGCTGATGGCGTAGCCAAAGTCACGCGCGGTAACGCCACCGCGCACAAGGATAGCAACGGTCTGCAACTGAAGTTCAGTAAACGCGAACGCATCTGCACCAAAAATGATGAACTCGCGCTTGAGTACGGTCAGGCACTCGTCAAATGTTTCTTCAAATGTCTTTGCCATTATGCGTTCGCCGCCCCGATAGCCATGAGTTCCGACGCGTGCTCCATCGTAATATCGAGGGAATCGGAGACTTGATCCGCTGTGACACCGTACTTGTACGCAAGCCCGAGATAGTACGCCTGCAACCGGATAAGTCCCGGGCGTGACTCGTCATCAGCGCGGGCAAGTACCTCCGTGGTTTTGTGCAAATACCACAAGGCGATTAGCGGTTTGCGGTCGCAATTATCGCTAGGATTATTCATAGTTCGACTCCTTCTTAGTCGGATTAGAAGCCCGGTGCGCGTATTCCTATCCGCAAACCGGGTTTCGCTTTATTAGGTTATGCCCACACTATACGCCATAAGCGACGGTACAACGTCAAAACACGTCGGGATTCTCCAACTGGGTCACGCCGCCATCATCGCGCAACAAAACCCACCCATGCACCTTATGAAACAACGGGATACTTTCCGGGTCGGCATAGCGTGAAATCTTGAACCCGAGAAGTTTCGCCTTCCCCTGCAAATCATGCTCAAACCGCCCGTTCACAATCGAATCGACCAGCACAAGGTTCGACAACCTATCCCCCGCCTTGAACCCGCCCGCGCCACGGTTCGCCCGGTGATGAGGAACCAATCGGTCAGACTCAACACCCGTAAAAGCGCACACATCACCATCACGGGCGCGCAACGCCTCAACCAGCTTCTTAGCGACGGCCACGACGCAACCTCTTCCGCTCCGCCGAGGTCAAACCGCCCCACACACCCCACACAATACGCTCACGCAACGCCAACTCTAAACACTCCGCACTTACCGGGCATCCCGCGCAAATCTTCCGCACCTGAGCCAACGGTGCCGAACCAACCTCCGGAAAGAAAACGTCAGGTGTCACCTCGGCGCACGCCGCATCATCCATCCACGCCTCAGGTTTCACCCTGTAAGGCTACTACGCCTCCAGCGAGCCGAAATCAAACACCTGCTGAGACAACCGTTGCGCGATAATCTCGCAATACTTTTCCTCCAGCTCAACGCCGATAACTTTGCGCCCAAGGTTACGCGCGGCGACGAGTGTGGCACCTGAACCGGCGAACGGATCAGCAATCACTCCGGGTGGGCAACGGCTAATCAACGTTTCCATTAGCCCAACAGGTTTCGGTGTCGGGTGACCTATTTTTGCCACCTCAACGCTTCTAGCCTCATGAGTTGTGATGACCGACCTCATAGGCGGTGATGATGAAACGAACCCATCCCCCCAAATGTATATTTCCTCATCTTGAATCATGAATGGTGCGTTTGCTGGCCCCGGAGATTGCCCCTTCTTGTGCCAAATAAGCCGATGTTTAGTCAGGGGAGGCTTCGGCATTTTCCATGAACCAAAAACAACTGACGGCTTATCCCCCCAAGAATCTAGGATGGCATCACGAACTTCAATGGACGCATCGTTAGCAATCCCATTTTCCCATCGTGCTTCAGTTGTTCCGCTAATGCCGTTCTTATAATTATGAACCCCCTTCCAAGCTATCCCATAAGGCGGGTCAGTCACGAGAACATCCGCCGCCAACCACGCATCAACCTCAATGCAATCACCGTGATACAACGTCACAAGGTCATCCTCAAAATAAGGTTTCATCACGCGCCCTCCGCCTGAATTGACCGAAGCAAACTTTGCGAAGCCATCACCGACTGCTCGAGCTGGCGCGTCTTCAACTTGATCCAGTTAAACTCGGCCTCAGCCAACGAAAGTTCCCATTGCAACGCATACGCCGCCGAACGCGCCAACGCCTTGCGTTCCTCAATGTTCCCCTCCGCAGTCAAAAACGCGCCGTCATAAGCCCGCTGAAACGCCAACTGAGCACCCTCACGTTTCACCTCCGCCTTATAATGCGCCGCCGGAGCCTTCCTCAACTGAAGAAGAAACTCCGTAATCTGGTTCCGCACTTCCTCCGGGGTCACACTCACCGCACACACACCTTCCCACATTGCGTGACACTACGGCCTGAACAATGTACTCGTACACCCCGCCAATCGTGCCCAAAGAATCGATATTCGCGGTCAACTTCGGGCACTCCACCCTCACACCTTGCCACGGTCATGCACCTAGTTCAGACTTACGCGCCGTAAACCGGGCACGCACCTCGTCGCTCACCCAACCATCAGCAACGGCAACGTCATACAGTTTCTGCAAATCGTCAACGTTCGCACAATTGCCCAACATCACGTCAAACGTTGCGGGCACCTCAACCTTCCTCGCCCGGGCAACCTTTGACATCTCCTCACGACTAGGCCCCTTCGACCCGGCAAACGCCCACCGCAACGCACGCCCTAACGCCGACGTGCACGCATTCTCAAGCGCGCTCGTCTTGTTAGCCATACCCACACCGTCAACCTCAAACGCCCACTCCGTCGCCTTCGGCAAATCCAAATCCTGATCCGCGGCGTTCATGTACACGCGAGCCTCAACAACCCACATAGCCTGTGCGCGGTCATTCTCCGTAGTGTGATTCACAATCACGCACCGCAAATCCGGGTGCGCCTCAAGTGCACGAGCGTGCCGTTGCTCCACCGTCTCATACGAATCCAAATTGAAACTAGCCATTTACTTCCACAAACCCTTCTCAATCATGTACTGTTTCCAATCGTGATACGCGTCAGCAAACGGCCCACGCGCAATCGCTTTCTCTAAACGGCGCAACCTACGCCAAGAACGGTACTCATTCCACCAGTTCCGAAACGCACCCATTACTCCTCCTCCAAAAGACGTTCAGCCACCTTGACCAAATCAGAAATCATCTTCTCATCACGCTCAACCCACACCGTGCGCGGTTCCAACCAGCCCGGCACAAACCAGCCGCCCGACTCCACACGAAGTTGCCACGCATACAAACAACGCTCCGCACCCGTGACAAAGAGTTGCCATTGCATTTGACGCACGTGATCCAACGGCGGATTCTCGCGCGGAGTGCCCATCGTCTTGATTTCGCAAATCACCGGCTTGTAATGGCTCAACCCGTCAGGGGTCGCAAGAAACCTCGGCTCCGACTCATGAGCAATCAGCCACTCATTCGGCAAAATCCCAAACCGGTCTTTCACCCAATCCGCAATCACCGGCTCCATGAAAGTGCCCCACGCCATAAACGCATTCACCTCAACATCAACCGGGTTCCGTCGCGCTTCGAGCTGGTCACGAAACCCTGCCGGACCTGATGCCGCCTTAGCGACCGCCGTCGCCGTAACCCCACGCTGACGAGCCTCCAACCACGCCTCACGCGACGAAGACCGCGCAATAAACCTATCCACCGAAATCATGTTCTATCCCTTCCTCAAAGGCAAACTACTTTGCCCCACCGACAAGACGCGAAAAATATTCATCAACGTTCATTCCGCGCCTTTTAGCTCTTAAGCGAGCATTGTTACAGATTCGGCAAGACCGAAATTTACCCTTTTGCCACAAAGTTGTTTGCTCGGTCCATTTATGACCGCGTAGGCAAGAATCTGAATTTTGCCAACGCTTAGCACTAGCTCGCAAATTATTTTCTTGCTGAGTCACCGCTTCAAGGTGATCCGGATTGACACATTTTCTATTGCCGCACAAATGGTCAATGTGTAAACCGCTTGGGATTTCTCCCTTGTGTACTTCGTATGAAACCCGGTGGGCCTGCAATACGCGACTTTTGTAACCAATACGCCCATATCCGCTGGTCGCAATCGCTCCCGTAAAAATCCAACATGAATCAACAACGGTTATTTTTTCTAGGAGGCGTTCTTTAATAGGTCTTGCGGCTGGCATTTTCGTTCCTTTCGTATGGTATCCATACTACAGGTTAGCCACCAAGCAGGCGGGCAAATGACTCAAGCGTCATAAAAACAACTTGTTGCCCGGGATCAGTCACGCCACGTCGCTTCGCAACAACAACGCCAACGGCAGCATCATCATTACCACGTTCTATTTCTGCCTCGCGCAACCATTCTGAAACGTGATACACGCCGCCATAGTCTTTTGATTCGAGTACAAGACGCTCACCCAACATCGTGCGAACCCCCGAAATGTCGCCCCGGTCTTTGTTGCCGTTACGCACTCGACGCTCGATCCTGTCATCGTCGAGCTGGTCGGCAAGATAATCCGCAACTACACGCTCAAACAATGCGCCCGCCTTCTTTGCACTAGTCCTGTTCCGTGTCATCAATCATCCTCACCGCTTGTGGCAACGTCACGCTATGCATAGAACCCGGCTTTTGTTGAGTCGAGCCAAGATTATCGGTGAACGTGTCACTCACCGTAGGTGTTGGAAACATCACAGTTCTCTCTCTCTCTCTCTCTCTCTCAATGTCAATGCCAGAGAGAAGAACCTGCAACGCTAAGGCCGCCTGCTGAGGCACCACGCCATTACCCAATGCCTTCAGCATTTCATTACGGGTCAAGCCGCAATCTGTAACCCATCCGAAATTAAGACCCATCATCCATTCGACAAAATCAGCACTAAGCCGATGCGCCCCATCTTTGCCATCCGGTTTCGTTGGTGCCGGTGCTTGCCGGCCTAGCACGGTTTCCCAACGGGAAATGGCTGGCGCAAACTTCCCCCACTGAATCGAGTGCACAATAGTACCCATCTGCGGACTGTGGCGTTCCCAGGCTGAGGACGAGTCATTTTGCTTATGGTCAGTGGTGACCGGAGTCGGTAACAGGTCAAGGATGTCCTCGCGCAGATTGCCGACTGAACTACGGCGTGAGCCGGTCATATCGCCACGGTGTAGGATGCGTTCACGAGCTTCGCCGGTTCGGGCAGGCAGGTGCTCCATAGTGTTCGGTGTTGGCAGCAGGTCGTTGCGTTCTGCGCGACTTACTTTCACGCCATGGTCTGCCATCAAATCCATGATCTGGTCACGCACCCCCACCGTGTTGCCACGACGCAACGCCTCAGCCTCGCCAAGTGCGCCGCCCTGACCTTCACTCGCTTTTGGGGAACGCAATAATAAAGACTCGGAAACGGTTGTGAGGTGCCCCGGCATCCGCCGCTCGAACACCTGTCCATTCCGCATCGTACCCGAGGTCGGCCAAGTCTCCGAGAACAGCCCCAAGTGCTCGCAAAACAGGTTCACCGTCTCCGGCTCCTCCCATACACCACGGGCAGAATTCCACTTCGCAATTAGCTCCGGCACTTAACAAACCCCTCACATTCTCAATAACCACAAAACGCGGCCTCAACACATCAATAGCCAAAGCAAACTCTGACCATAAACCCGAGCGCGTACCCTCACGCAACCCGGCACGCTTACCCGCCAGCGACAAATCTTGACACGGAAACCCACCCGTCAAAATATCCACCGGCTCGACAGCAGCCCAATCAACTTTCGACACGTCACGATAATTTGGCACGCCAGGGAAGTTGCGTTCGAGAATTTTCGACGGCGCATCCTCCCATTCGCAATGCCAAACTACCTCAGCACCGAACGTCTCGGCCACGGCAAGATCAAGACCGCCATAGCCTGAGAAGAGTGAACCAATTTTCACGATAAGTCACCCCGGCGCAACTCCTCCACGAACCCGAGAAATGCGCTCACATCATCCCCTGCCGGTTCGTCAAGCCACTCGACAAGACGGTTCGCCAGCGCGTTACACGCCGCGTGCCAACCCGCATGAAACGCTGAAGCCTGGTCCGCATCCGGCGAACGCTCACTCACATACTTTCGGTATGCGTCTTGGTATGACCTCGGTGCCTGCTCATACGCCTTCACAATCATTCCCTCCCACTCATCAAACGTCATTTTCCAAACACCCTCAATGCCACCTCAATTTGCCACGGCTCAAACCTGTAATTTTTCACGGCACGTTCATTCGAATAACGTTTACGTCGCTGGTTATAGATTTTGCGTTCCTCCACCGACATTCTGTGATAGAAATTCCGCGCGACCTCAGCGCGGTTAGCCCGGCACTTTTCACACCGGCACTTATGTGCCACGTAACAATAATTCGAATGTGAATGATCCGGCGGACAAATCATCGGTTCAACTCCTCAATGACTTGCGTCGCCGTTTTCTGACTCGGCTTGATACGCCCCGCGATTATGTCATCCAACGCGTCAACCGCGGAAAGAATCGCGCTCGCCTGAGACTTGTTCCAAGACTGACGGTTAGCCCACTCACCAAAGAGAATTCGCACCGTCTCCAATGTCGGCACCGCGTTACCGAGCACCGCCGAATCCGCAATATCTGCAATCATTTGCAACGCGTGACGTTCCCGTGTTTGCGCATCAAGTTCAAGCGTCGCATAGGCGGCGTCACGCTCCAACTGTGCGTTCGCCAAGTTCATCTCCAACTCAAAAATGCGAGCCTCATATTCCGCGCTCACGAGAATGCCACCGTGAACACAAACACAAACCCGAGTACGACAAGCACGAACACGAGGGCCAACACGCTCCACGCAATCACGCCCCAAAAAACGGTTCGTGGACTCCGCCGCCACGTCAACCGTCTTACCTTTTTTCCCACTTCTCCACTCCCTCCAAATAGGCGCACAATGCCATCAAAACAACCTGTGACGGGTTGACACCCTTAGACGCACCAACCGCACGCACCTGCTCCCAAATCGCCTCAGGCACGCGCACAGATCGCACCGGATCATACTTCGAGTTCATATCCTGCCCGCCTCCCACATCATCTTGCGAATCTCCAACGGTGAAAAAAACTTGTTCAGTTCGGAGTGCGCCGACTCCCATTCCTCCGCGTAGCCTTCCGACCAGCCTTGAACACGAAGCACGCACTCCGCGCCGATGAGCTGGCGCACCAACGCGTCGACCTGTGCGTTACTCACCCGCCACCGCCACAAGCGCAAATAGGCACCAATACGCGATAAACGCGACAAGTGGCCCCCATACAAACAAGAACAAAAACAGGCGAACCGCCAGCTTCGTGTTCTCCCACCGCGCCCACGCTTGCGGTGAACGAGTCACCGTGAACGGGTTTCCAATGCGCTTGTTGTGCTCGCGCGTACCGTAAGGGTCTTTAGCGTTGTACTTCATGCGCTGACCTCTTTACGGTAGAGCGAAATCAACGTGTTGCGCTCGCGGAACAATGCTGAAACGTATTCGTGAACTGAAGCCGGAACCTCATTAGTCCAAACTTCCGCGCCCCATGTCTTTTCCACCATGTCAAGTTGTGCCTCAACCTCGTCGAGACGCTCTTGAATTACTAACTTGTTCATTTTGTTTCCTTCCCGAAACCGGCCCTGTTGCCGTAAGACAAAGATAACACACCTTGTCATACAAAGCGCAACTATTTCGGCAAAGAAAATCCCCCGGCGAATCAAAGACTCAAACCGGGGGACTCGGTAGGGGAAGGGAACTACCGTGCGTTCATTGTATCGCTATTGGCATGCTTCGCATTGCATGGCATCCATCGGATCGATAGGGCAGGCGTAACCGCCCACCATGTCTTTCTCCGCGCTCACAGTTTCGTGTTCCCGGCGGGCATGATGTTCAGCACCGCAATAACAACGCCAAGAATCAACGCCCAATCGTCGCCGCTCAAAAGACCGAACCCGACGAGCAACGCGCCCACCGCAATGAGCACGCGGTAAATCCACGCCCGCACCGGCTCCGTGAAAACCGACCTCAACCATTCCATATTTCTCTCCTTAGTTAGTGATGTACGTCACAAAAGTTGCAATAAACCCAAGCACCGCAATCGCCGCCAAAACCCACACCGTCGGATGAACCCGCGGGGCCTGCCGTTGCTCAAGAAGCGCAATCGCCTTATCGTGTTCGCTCAACTTCTTCCATTGCCGATCAAGGTCAACGGAGTGCTTGTCAAGTGACCGCGAAATCTCATCCAATTTGGCTTCCATTCGAGTGATATGAATGAAAAGGGTTTGTAGGGTTACTTCCTCACTCATCGCACACAAATGGCTTTCAGCTCGTTAGCCTGTGCGCGAGTGATTTCAAAGTTCGCACCGACTCCAAGTTGCGCGTTCCACTTGCGCATTTGATCCTGCACCTGAGCAACGGTGAGACCCGTGCGCGGTTTGATTTCGTAATAAAATCCGGTGCCAAAAACAACCCACGTATTCGCTTCGCCAAGAACGGCAGCCATCTGATACACGATTTTCCTCTTTCTCACCGGTGCCGGTGGTGTTGGTGGTATTGATTCTAAAAAAGCCCACGGGTCAGAGAGTGTCGGCGCACCGACAAACACGGAAGGCGACGTGCTCAACGAGCAATGCAGGTGCGGG
>OGWI01000057.1_pt1 | contig 13381 bp, 18 predicted proteins | sample 1576021 | NCBI WGS metagenome assembly OGWI01 (sample SAMN07581557, study PRJEB24739) | freshwater metagenome | place: Singapore | collected 2015-04
CAACCCAATTGAAGGCGAAACGGCGAGAGAGAGGTATTTGGCAAGAGAGCAACAGGCAAGGGCTTTGTCCTTGGCATTGACCGAGAAATCGGTTGCCGACCGCATTAAGGTTGAACTTGCAGGAAATAAAGAACTTAATGACAAACTGGCGCAAGCGGAATTTGAGGCATTGTTGAATCGTGAGAAAGCGTTGGCAGCAGTCAAGCCAACAAAAACGGAAGCAAAGGAATCGCCTGAAGTCATCCGCATTCGCCGTGAAATTGAGTTGATGCAAGCCAAGGGTGCGGATGAAGCCAAATTGCACGTCAAGAGGTTGGAACAAATTGACGCAGAAATTAAAGCAGCAAAGAATGCTGGTGACAAAGCAGAACTTCAGCACAAGCGTAAGGTTGAAATTGAAAACGAGAACAAGCGTCTTTTGGACGAACGGCAAAAGCTGGAAGCAGAAGGCTTTGAGAAAACGGTTGCGGGATTGCAGTACAACATCCAGTTAATGCAAGCACAAGGTGCAACGGAAGCGAAACTTTTTGAGGCGACCATTCAAGCGATTGGCATGGAACGTGAGGCGGTTAAAAACCTAACAGATGAGAAAACCAAGGCCTTGAAGCTTGATGAACTTGCAAAAGTAGAAGCGATTGCAGTGGCAACCGAGCAGACAAGATTGCTTGAATTGCAGAAAGACGTTGCAAGCCAAATCGCCGAACTCAAGCAATCTTCGGCGAAAGAAGAAGCGAATCGTGCTATTGAAGCAAAGAGATTGACCGATGATGCGATAACTGCCGAAACATTTGCATTCAATCAGCGCAAGTCGTTGCTGGAAACAGAACGTATTCAAAAACTTGAATCACTAAAATTGCAATACGGCGATGCGGTTAATTTCAAGGAACTGGAGCAGAATTTGAACGATGAATATCGACAAAAAGAATTAACGGCAGAGCAGGAGTATCAAGCTAAAAAGCAAGAACTCAAAATGCAAGAACGAGATATTATTTTGAAATTTGCTAACGAAGCGTTCACAGGTGTTCTCGGATTCATTGCGGCAACGCAAGGTGAAAGCGAGGCAGACGCTCGCAGGGCGTTTAACTTGAACAAAGCAGCAGGCATTGCAGATGCGACGGTTAATACCTTCCTTGGTGCGACACAGGCTTTGCGTGACCCAAAACTTCCAACGATAGCCAAAGCCCTTGCAGTTGCTGGAATAATTACATCAGGACTTGCCCAAGTCCGAAAGATTGCGGCAACGCAGTTCAAGGCATCGGGTGGCGGTGGAGGTGGTACAGGGCCAAGCGGCAACATCGTGCCAAGTGGTGGAAATCAAACGCCTGCGCCTCCCGTGTTTAGCAATCCGAACGTCACTGACCTTTCAGGATTTGGTGGAGGCCAAGGCCAAGGCAGCCAACCCATGCGTGCCTATGTGGTAGAGCGTGACATTCAGCAGACAACCAGCAGGGTGCGAAGGTTGTCCGAATTTGCAACATTGGGCTAAGTCTTACATCTCCCACCATGGAACTTCCTGTTTACCGAATGACTGTGGACGAGGTGGATGAAGGCGTGCAATTTGTCGCCCTCGTTGATATGCCTGCGATTGAGAAACCATTCCAAGCCTTCGCCAAGACCCCGCAACGGTTTGCCGAAACAGGAGAGCGCCGAGTGCTGACCGGGCCGCTGATGCTTGCCGACACCCCCATCTTCCGCAAGGATGACACCTACGGCGAGTACTATGTGGTGTTTGACAAAGACACGATCCGCACCATCGTGCAGAAGTACTTCAAGCAAGGAAACCAGCACAACGTCAACGCTTACCACAACGCCGAACTCGATGGCGTGTTCATGTTCGAGTCTTACATCACCGACGCAGAACGTGGCGTAATGCCGCCCAAAGGCTACGAGGACACTCCCGACGGGTCTTGGTTTGGGTCGTTCAAAGTCGAGAACGACGAAGTTTGGGAGAACCGTCACGCCTTCAAGGGTTTCTCGGTGGAGGGCTTGTTCGGCATGAAGAACACAGGCACGGAACTTGAGGTCGCACTTGCGGGCCTCGCAGACGACTTAACCGCTTTTTTGCAACATATCAACCCAACCTACAAATCCCAATAACATGAACCTGAAATCAGCCATTGAAACTCTGCGGACCGAACTCCGCAAGTTCACAACTCAAAAGCAAGCCTTTGCCGACTACAAGTTGGCCGATGGCACGGTCATCCGTGTGGATGGCGACCTCGTTGCAGGTACTCCCGTGTATGTATTGAGCGAAGACGAAACCTTGCCCGCTCCTGATGGCGAGCATCAAGTTGAAGGCGTTGGTGTCGTTAAGACCGAAGGCGGCAAGATTACCGAGGTCGTTGTAGCCGAAGCCCCTGCCGCAGAAGTTGCAGCGCAAGAAGTTGAAATCGAGGTTTCCCCGGAAGGCGAAGCACCCGAAGCCCCTGCTGCTGCTGGTGTAGGCTTGACCCCCGAAGCCGTGCAGGAAATTGTTGCCAAGCATCTTGCCGCCATCGTTGAAGAAATGAAGGCCGCAATGGAAGTCGAAATGGGCAAGATGAAGGAGAAAATGGCATCCTTTGCAAGCCAAATGGAAACCATGACCGACATCGTTGAGAAGGTCGCCGAACTTCCTTCCGAAGCCCCCAAGCCAACCGCATCCGCTATCGTGGAGCAGCGCAAGGCCGCAACGCAGCAGAACTTCAATGCACTCGCACAAGCAATTCAAAACCTAAAAAAATCCAATTAATCCTTAACCCCCCAAAAACAAAGCCATGGCTTATTCATTCGTTTCCCCGCTGACTACTTACACCGAGCAGCAGCGCCTTCCCCTCATCACCAAAGCGGTATTCTCCGCTCGTTCCGCTGCCTTGTTCACCAAGCAAGTTGGTATCAAGTCAGCCGCTGCGTTGAACCTAATGGACACCGATGCCAACATCGGGTCAGGAACAATCTGCGGATGGTCTCCAACAGGCAACACCTCATTCACCCAGCGCAATATCACCGTTGGCGTGATGAAAATCCAAGAGGCTCTTTGCCCTCGTTCACTTGAGCAATACTGGATGCAATCCCAGTTGACTGCTGGCTCTACCTACGACGGCGTTCCTTTCGAGCAAGCATTCAGCGAGCAGAAAGCCCTCCGTATTGCCGAGGCTTTGGAAACCGCCATCTGGCAGGGTAACTCCTACTTCAGCGGTGTAAACCAACTGCTGAACGCTGCATCGGGTTCTACCGTTCTCGCCAATGCTTCCTCCACAACTTGGACTCCTGTATCGGCTTCCGTTGGTATCACATCTCTGAATGTCATCAGCATCTTTGACAAGGTGTACAACGACATCCCACAGGCTATCCTGACCCGCAACGACCTCGTAATCTTCTGCGGATGGAATAACTTCCGTACCTTGATTGGCGCATTCAAAGACAAAACTGGTGTCATGTACAACCAAGTTGACCTGCAAGGTTTGGCTGATGGTGACATCATCTACCCCGGAACAAACGTCCGCATCGTTGCAGTTCCCGGCTTAACTGGTACTAACCGCATCGTTGCAACCTACCTCGGCAACCTGTTCTACGGAACTGACCTCTTGTCCGACGAAGAAAACTTCTCGATGTGGTATTCTCAGGACAACGATGAAGTCCGCTTCCAAGCCGCCTTCAAAGCAGGTGTGCAGTTCGCCTATCCCGACTTGATGGTTGACTTCCGTTTGGCCTAACCCCCCGCTTTTTATTCTTGCAACTCCTTAAAATAAAATATACACTATGTCATGCTCCCTAACTACGGGCTACGCCCTCGGATGCCGAGATTCAATCGGCGGCATCAAAGCAATTTATGTACAACCAATCAACGTTACGGGTTCGGTCAACACGAACGGCAGCGGATTGGTAACTGGATTCACTCCTACCTCGGTTTCGGGGTCTTGGTTTGAATACGACTTAACGAAAGCCACCTCTTCGATGACCGAAACGCTGAACGCATCGGTTGAGAACGGCACCTTGTTCTACACTCCAGAAGTCACCTTCACCATCAACAAATTGCAGACCGCCGTGCGCAATGAACTGCGCCTCTTGGCTCGCAATCGCTTGCTGGTCATCGTCCAAGACAACAACAACCGCTACTGGTTGCCTGGTGCTGCGAATGGCTTGGAAGCCTCCGCTGGAACTGCTGGAACGGGTACTGCATTCGGTGACCGTAGTGGCTACGAGATGACGCTGACGGGAATGGAACCCGACCCGATGCTGAACATCGCCGCCGCAACTTTCTCTGCACTCGCAGCACAAATCAGCGGATCGTAAGTATCTTTGACACGGCGGGTTCTCATACGCTCGTCGGTTTAGTGGTTAAGGCCATCTCTTCGGGGGTGGCCTTTTTTTTGTACCTTTGAGCATGAGAATTTGCATCGTTTACAACGCCCATCCAACAGGGTGTTCCTTCTACCGCTTGGAGATGCCGAACGCCTACCTTGGCGACAACTACACGGAGTTCGACTACGTGAGCGTGGACAACATCGCCAACGTCAAGGATGAGGACCTTAAGACCGTTGATATATGGCTTTTTAATCGCCTTTGGTGTCAAGGTACCTTGGACCAAATTCGCAATGTCTACAAGGCTCTCACGGCCTTTGGAGCGAAGGTTATCTTGGACTTGGATGACTACTGGGTGCTGGAATCGGGGCATATCATGTATCGCCATTATTTGTCCACGAAACTTGACGAGCAGATTCGTGAGCATATCCGCTTGGCTGACCATGTGACCACGACAACCGAACACTTGGCGCAGAAGATTCGCCTGCTCAACAAAAACGTGACCATATTGCCCAACGAGCCGTACGAAGCATATCAGCAGTATCAGGCCAATCCTGACGAAGAGCCTGAGAAAGATAAGTTTAAGATTGGATGGTTTGGCGGGGCGCAGCATCAGGAGGACATTGCATTGGTGGAGCATTCGTTCGGTTTGCTTGCCCATGACAAGTCGCTGGATGGGAGGTACAAGATTTATCTTGGTGGATGGAACGAAAACCCTGTTTATGTTGACTACGAGCGTATGCTATCCTGCCGGGGGCTGAACAAGAACTACGGCCGAATCCAAGCCGCTGACATCTACTCCTATGTGGGAGGGTACAACTTTATCAATGCCACCATCGCACCCCTGCGAGATACCAAGTTTAACAAGCTGAAATCCGAGTTAAAGGTCGTGGAAGCAGGCTGGATGGGCAAGGCTATCATCGCCTCGGAAACCATCCCCTACACCGACATCTTGGTCCACGGCCACAACGGTCTGCTCATCCCCTACGGCAAGAAGGATGCTTGGTACAAGGCGGTCCGCAAGTTTGTGAATGAGCCTGACTACGCTCGTTCCTTGGCCGTGCAGTTGAGCAAGGACGTTCGTGAGCGGTTTGACATCAGCAAGACCGCCGAGCGCAGAGCCGAACTGTACCGAAGTATCGGGCGCAAATTGTGAAATTCGGGCGCAAAGTACATTTAGGGGTAGAGTGATTTACCTATCCCCCAATACCACGAACACCATCGTCGTCACTTGGACGCAACGAGCATCTTCGGGCGACCGCTACATCTTGCGCCTCACGAACATCGCCAAGAACTCCAGCACGGACTTCACCCTGCTGAAATCGGCCAACCTTTCGAACTACACCAACCGCTATGACAAATTTCAGATTGCCGTGGGGTCGCTTGAAACAGGCTCGTATAAGTATGAAGTTTACGATACCAATAGCACGGTTGCAGCAGCCGTTGCGGTGGTTGAAACGGGCTTGGCGTATGTACAGGTAGTTTCGCTGACATTCAACACCTACGCCAATACCATCACTTACCAGCCATTTTATGGTGCTGGAATTTTCGATTTCACCTTTGACCAAACATTTGCATGAGCGTACAAACCCGAAGTCAGTTGCAGGCAAGTGCCGCAACCATCACCAACGAAACCGTGGCAGGAGCCAACACCGCCGCACGAGTGGGCGGTCTATTCGATGACCTTGCAGACACCGCAACCTTGGACCGAGAGAGGGGTGTTGGAAACCTGTACTTGGACCAAGCAACCAACTGGACACCAACGCAAGGTAGCGCAGTCAAGTTGACCTCTGCGATGAAGTTGGGTGTTTTGTCAACCTACAACTTTTCACGCACCACCACATCGCTGACCTATACAGGCACGACGAATGCGGCTTTGCGGGTTGCGGTGAACATAGTGCTATCCCAAGGGAACGGCAACCAAATAAAAATCTACATCGCCAAGAATAGCACAATAATTGCACAATCGTTGGCTGACCTCACGCTATCGCACAACAACGGTCATGCGGTGTTTACCGAAACCGTTCTGCAAGGTGCAGTAAACGACGAGTTCACTATCTACATCAACGCCGTGGATTCAGCGCAGACCATCGTCATATCGGCCCTATCCTTTACTGTCCACACGCTATGAGCATAAAACAATCATTCACCCAATGGCTTGGGATTGAGCATAAAGTCCCTGTAATGCTCGAAAACAAAGCGGGCAAGTACATCACCTACGGTGCGTTCAACGAGTACCCCTACTACCTGCTGGACAATTACCGCAGGAGTTCAAAGCACAACGCAATAGTTAACGGAAAAGTTAACTATATCATGGGCGGTGGATGGAAGCCGAACGACAAGATGACCGTGGAGCAGCAGGCAAGGTATGCCAAGTTCTTTGATGGGTTGAGTGAGCATGATGACCTGAATGACATCACCGAGAAGTTGGTCCTTGACTTAGAAATCTTCAACGGCTTTGCGGTGTGCGTGCATTGGAATAAGATGGGAACGATTGCGAAGATGGAACACATCCCCTTCGAGAAAATTAGGGTTGACAAAGACGAGCGGATGTTCCAAGTGGCTGAATGGTACAACGACGACATGGTCCAACTCTACCCCAAAATCGGGGATGTAGAGAAGATTCCCGCCTTTGATGCTGACAACCGAATCGGCAAGCAACTGTTCTACTATCGTGTGTACGCAGCGGGTGTCAAGTCCTATCCCCTGCCCGAATACATGGGAGGGTTGGCTTGGATAGAGGCCGATGTCCAAGTGGCCAACTTCCACAACAACAACCTCCGCAACAACTTTTGGGGCGGATACTTGATAAACTTCAACAACGGCATCCCGACACCCGAAGAGCAGGGCGATATTGAGCGGCAGATTAAACGCAAGTTCAGCGGCACGGACAACGCTGGAAGGTTTGTGGTGACGTTTAACGATGATGTCAGCAAAGCCCCGACGCTTGAACCGCTGACCCCGTCCGACATGGATAAGCAGTTCGAAATCTTGAACAAGGCCATCCAGCAAGAAATCTTCATTTCGCACCGTGTCGTGAACCCCATGCTATTCGGCGTGAAAACCGAAGGCCAACTTGGCGGCAGGCAGGAACTGGTGGAGGCTTACGAGTTGTTTAAGGCAACGTATGTCAACGACCGAGTTCGCAAGGTGGAGCGGATGATTAACTACTTGGCTTCGTTCAACGGTGTTGAGGGAATCGAATTGATACCCGTTGAGCCGATTACGGAACGATTATCCGAGCAAGCCATGCTGACCATCATGACCCCCGAAGAACTGCGGGAAAAGGCAGGCTTGCCTCCTTTGGAAAAGCAACCTGCTGACGTAGTTGGGCCGAATCCGCAACCCGATGAGCAACCGCAAGCACCAGCGCAGTTGAGCAACGACAACATCAAGAAACTATCGGGCAGGGAATACCAAAACCTGATGCGTATCGTGCGGCACTATGCTCAAGACAAAATCACGCTTGAGATGGCTCGCACCATGCTATCCGCTGGATTCGGACTAACACCTGAAGAGGTGAACACCCTGCTCGGAGTGCAAGAGCAGAAGTTCAGCAACCCTACCGAACCTTGGTGGGGCGAGGAGGACGATGAGAGCGACCTTGGATGGGGCGATGAAGAGTACAAGGTGCTGGAGGTCGTTGCAAGCAAGTTTGGGAGCAATGCGGACGAGTACGTTGTCATGAATAGCAGGCCAATTCGATTTGATTCCGACTTGGACACGCAAGTACGCCAAGCCTTTGCCGAACTGGGCGAGGAAGAGAAAGAACTTGACAAAAAGATTGAAGCCTACCGCAAGAAGAACCGTGACGCAAGCGTGGAAGAAATGGCCAAAGAGTTCGGGGTGAGCAAGGCGAAGGTCGCCAAGCGAGTGGCCTACCTGATTAACAAAGACCGCTACCCCATTGCAAGGGCGGCTGACCAAATCGTTGAGAAGAACCTGCCCAAAGGAGTGAAGGAAGTGGCCGAACCTGTACTGGAAGTGCGTTACAAATACGCATGGGCCGCAGGTTTCAGCGACAAGGACAAGCGCACAAGCCGTGAGTTCTGCAAGGTCATGATGGACTTGGCTGACCAAGGCAAGGTGTACACCCGTGACGACATCAACGGTATTTCCAGCATCATGGGTTATTCCGTTTGGAATCGCCGTGGTGGATGGTATCACACGGCCAGCGGAGTGAATCGCCCACAATGCCGCCATGTATGGGAGCAGCAGATTGTAATCCGTAAGGGCAACAAAATTTCAAAAGCATGAAGGCACTATTTATAAGCGAGCAAACGCTCTTGGACAATAGCGTAATCAATGAGAATGTGTCGTTTACACAAATTCGACCCACCATCGTGAAGGTGCAGGAGATGCGGATTCAGCCTATCGTAGGCTCTGCCCTGTACAATGAAATGGTTGGGCAAGTTGTGAGCGGCACGACTACGGCGCTCAATAACACGCTCTTGGAGGACTACATTCAACCCGCTATGGTGCAGTGGCTGTATTACGAACTCCCGATGGTTCTTGCCTTTAAGTACATGAACAAGGGCATGGTTCGCAGAACGAGCGAAGAATCCAACCAAATGAGCATGGACGAGATTACCCGGCTCACCGATAAAGTCAAGAACGATGCGGAGTGGTACTCCGAGAGGATTACCCGGTACTTGATGGAGAACCGCACCGACTACCCGCTATTCAATTCTCCTCCTTCGGCTTTGGACACGATATACCCGAACGGCACAAACTACAATACTGGCATGGCCTTGGATGCAAGAACCCTACGCCGTGGTGCTGGCTTGGACCGCCCTTGGCCTTACGGATACGACCCCTACTGCAACAACTGCTAACTATGGGCGCACACGCTAAAAACATTTTGAAACTACAAGCCTATGTCTTGGATAAAAATAAAGCAAGCACTCCTGAACCTTGCAAACAGTCATCCGCAGGTGAACTCGTTCGGCACGGGCGACCCGCTTGCGATAGGAACGGACAACACGATAAACCTGCGAACCCCAAGCCGTGAGCGAATCGTCTATCCGTTGGTGTTTGCAGATGTGCAGTCAGCGACTACGGACTTGGGTAGTTTGGCTCTTACTGTGGGGGTGTATTTTTCTGACCGAGTGGAATCCATTGCCCAGATGGGTGGCGTGGTTTCGGGCAGTCCTACGCTTGGCTGGCAGGACAACGAAGACGAAGTTTTGAGCGACCAACTGCAAATCGCACAGGACTTCATTTCAGCCCTTACAAACGACCCAACGCAAGAATGGACGCTAAGTACCTCCGTGTCATTAACGAGGTTTGTAGAGAGCCGAGATGACCGTACGGCGGGGTGGGTGGCTACAATGTCGTTCCAACTGCCCTACTCGCACTCCGTTTGTGAAATTCCCACTTAAAATACATTTACCTCTATACGCAAAATAAAACAAAATGCCTACTCCAATCTTACAACAAATGCTCGGCCAAGGCGGCACGATGCAGTTCATTGGCGCTGCCGTATCGGGAGCAAACTTTGACTTCATTGTGGTCAACACGGCGTGCGGATTCAGTACTCTTACTGGCACAGGCGGCGAGAACTTGCTGACTGCTTATTCGCTCACAAGCAAAACCGTTGCTGCGGGGATTGTCATCAGCGGCAGGAACGGCGGCAAGATTACTGCCGTCACTCCTTCGGGTGGTGGTTCGGTCATCGGTTACACCTTCCTGTAATGCTGATAGGTTACGGTTACGGCTATCCGAACAACACGCTGATAGGCGGTCTTGCGGCTTGGGCTTGGGTTTTGTACAACACACGCTGCGATGTTGATGGTGCTGCGGCTGCCGAGGCAGCGGTTGGCGGCTGCTTGTTTTCACGCTTTGCTACGATTTACAACTTCTAAGAATGCCGACACCTTCCCTCCTGATTGTTCCCGCTCGCTTCAAGTCGGGCAAACTTTACTCCCAAATCCCAACCAGCGGAGCAGGCGACTTCACGGTCACCCGTGCGACTTCGGCGACCCGTGTGAATGCAAGCGGCTTAATTGAATCGGTGGCGAGCGGAATACCTCGCTTGGACTACTTTGCCAGCGGTGGAACGGTGGGGTGTCCTGCTCTTTTGGTTGAGCCGAGTGCGCAGAATTTGGTGTTGCAGAGTGCTGGGTTTGAAGTTTCGGGAAATTGGTTGCCCACAAATATCACGGTTACAACGGGTTCAACGGCTGCGTTTACTGCGCCTGACGGAACAACCAATGCGGACTTATTGACATCAACTTCGAGCATTTCCGCATCATCTTTGACGCAAACCATAACAGTAGCATCAGGAACATCTTCTATATCTGTTTTTGCTAAAGCAGGGAACTATGGGTTGTTTAGGATTGGAAATGTTTCATCAGCAGCAAGAGCCGCTTGGTTTAATCTTGATGCGGGAGTGGTTACTGGTACAGTTAATGGAGGGTCTGCGTCAATGCAGAATTATGGAAATGGCTGGTATAGATGTATTTTTACCCCAACAACAACGGTTTCAGGTTCCGATGCGTTTATTATCGGTATTTCAAATGCTCCAAACGGAACAAATGGGGTAAGTGGCTCAACCATATATTTTTGGGGCGCACAACTCGAAACAGGCTCGGTCGCAACCTCCTACATCCCCACCACCACAGGGTCAATCACACGCAACGCAGACGTGGTTTCGGTAAGCGGAGCGGTCAGCGGTAGTATCGGGCAGGCAAGCGGAACGATTTATGCGGAGGTGGATATTCGGAATATTACCGCAGGAAAAAACATCATTTCAACTGATGACGGAAGCACATCCAATAGAGTTAGTTTATTTGTTGACTCTTCCCCAAATAGATTAACAGCCGTCATAACAAGCGGGGGTACAGGAACAATTGTTTCAGGTAGTGTCACGACTGGGGTTCACAAAATAGCCGTATCCTATTCGTCAGGCGATGTTCAGGTTTTTTTGAATGGTGGATTTTTAGTAAGTGGCATTCCTACGTTATTTCCAAGCGTTACACGAAACAATCTCTCTATTGGTGGCCGAATTTTAAGCGGTGTTTATGGGGCATCCCTCAACGACCGCATCCGTGCCGTTGCCCTCTACACCACCCGCTTGACCAACGACCAACTCGCAGCCCTAACAAGCCCGTAATGCCTACCTTTCGCAAGTTTGCATTCCCATCGCAGAAGGTTGCAGACCAGTTGCTCGCATCCCTGCAACCGCTTGACAACGCCGTGCCACTTGGTAACATTGACGGCCTCGTTTGCTACGACGTACTATTCCAAGACACTTGCCCTGCATCGCTCAACGCTTACATCGTATGGCCCACGCCTTGCGGAGTGCATTCCTTCCTCGGTTGGGATGAGCAGTACACCGCCGACTACCAAGAATTTGCAACACCGCAAAGCAAATAACATCTACCATTATGCGACTATTCCGCCGTAAAGCCAACCCCGAACAACCAAAACTTCCACTCATGCAGTCAGCAATCATCGCTCTTCTTCGCCACTTGTTAACCTTCATCGGTGGCACACTCGTAGCCAAAGGGTTACTTGACGCAACTGCCCTCACCGAACTGATTGGCGCAATTATTACGCTGGTATCAACAGGATGGATGCTTGTCAGCAAGTACAACAAGCCTACCGAAGTTCCCAAGGCGTGAACTTAATCGAAACAACCATTATCGGCACCATCAGCGCAATCGTTGGCGGTGCAGTCGCTTGGCTAACCAAGGGCAAATTCACGGCAGATTCCTTGCAGGTGAAGCAAGCCCAAGCGGTGCTGGCGATGTGGCAGGCGACCGCAGAAGCACAAAACAAGGAGTTAACACAACTTCGCAATGAGGTAGTAGCTTTGCGTCAGCGGATAGAACATTTGGAGAACACAATCCAAACGCTCGAAGCCGAAAACGCAACCCTACGACAAGCCTGATGCTGCTACCACTAACCAAGCATTCCCGCAACATCCACGAAGTAATCTGCCAATCGGGGCAGGAGTTTCTACTTATTTCCGACCTGCATTGGGATAATCCCCATTGCGACAGGGGTCTGCTGACCAATCACCTAAAGGAAGCACAACGCAGAAACGCAGGAGTCATCGTCAACGGTGACTTTTTTTGTTTAATGCAAGGCAAGGGCGACCCAAGGCGAAGCAAAGAGGACATCCGTGAAGAACACAACAACGCACGATACTTGGATTCCATCGTCAACACGGCGGTGGAATGGTTTACGCCTTACGCCAAGAACCTGCTCCTGCTTGGATACGGCAACCACGAAACTTCCATCATCCACCACCAAGAAACCGACATCCTGCAACGGTTCACCAGTACGTTGAACTATGCCACAGGGTCAGCAGTCGAAGTTGGTGGCTACGGCGGCACGCTGGACATCCGGGTAAACCATGACCCTCTGCGGGCCAAGAACTTCGTCGTGCATTACTACCACGGCGCAGGAGGTGGAGGGCCAGTCACCAAGGGGGTCATCCAAGACCAGCGTATCCTCGCCAATACCGAAGGCTACGACTTGACTTGGATGGGCCATGTCCACGAATTGTACTACCACCAAAACATCATCCACCGCTATGACCGTGCTACCAAGACCCTCATTCAAAAGCCTGTTCACCAACTGCGTACTGCGACGTACAAGGAGGAATGGGATGGAGGCTACATGGGCTTTCATACTGAACGAGGAAGAGGCCCGAAGCCTTTGGGTGGATATTGGATGAAACTCGAAACAAGCAGGAACAGCAGCAAGGACAACAACGGCCCAGAGGTCCAAGTCCACGCAACCTTCACCTCTGCGGATAGGTTGTATTGAGTTATACGAAGAAATCGTACAACTGTCAAGTTTTTACTAAAATAAACTGGACATTCGGGGAATCAATTCTCCATTATACCACCCAAAAGAGAGATTATTTGCGATAAGTATCCAAAACAGGTACCTTGCGCAAAGTATTAATTTGCATGAATTTTGCCGAATTATCCCTTCAAACCCCTCGAAATCGATGGGTTTTGCATTACAAACCACGCATTAACGCCGTTAATTGCCATTAATGGTTGGTTTATCATTCTTTGCCCCTGCAGTTAGGTAAAGGTAACCGTACTCTTTCTCTGCCCGAATATCGTGACTGGGAAAC
>OGWI01000058.1_pt1 | contig 13182 bp, 18 predicted proteins | sample 1576021 | NCBI WGS metagenome assembly OGWI01 (sample SAMN07581557, study PRJEB24739) | freshwater metagenome | place: Singapore | collected 2015-04
TTCAATTTATTTTGACTTTAAATTTTGGCCGGCCTAAACCTAATTCCGCTTACTGAAAAATTAGGATAATCTTGCGGCAATGTTTTTCCATCTAAAAGGAAAAATGGTTCAGAAAATCCCCCTATGTATGGTTCTGCTTGAAATGACCTGCCCCTCCGCAAAAGGTAAAAAAACAAACCCAATCCGTATTCTTTCAACGGCTGAGCAAGCTTAATCCATATCCCATCCACAGCAACCGTATTGTACCATGAAATTAAAGGAAGAACTACAGCGCAGAAGGACCTTTGCCGTTATTTCCCACCCCGATGCCGGGAAAGGCCAAACCCAACAAACAAAAAAGCATGAAAAAACAAATCCGCATAACCCTGTATTTGTTTCAAAACTACAAATTACCCGTTTCCAAATTCGCATTTCAATTTATTTTGACTTTAAATTTTGGCCGGCCTAAACCTAATTCCGCTTACTGAAAAATTAGGATAATTTTGCGGCAATGTTTTTCCATCTAAAAGGAAAAATGGTTCAGAAAATCCCCCTATGTATGGTTCTGCTTGAAATGACCTGCCCCTCCGCAAAAGGTAAAAAAACAAATGTAGTTGATTGCGGCACTACTAAGTTGTAGGTAGCAGGAGAAGCCATTAGTTAGCCACCTCGCGTAGCGCTGCTGCTGGTTCTAGCTGAGTAGTACCAGCGATTGAGTTACAGACACCTGCAACGTCTAGCATTAACTTGCGGTCTGTTACTCCGTTGATGTAGTTCAGTACACCTACTAGGTCAGTAACTTGTCCACCAAGGCTTACGCTTCTAGCTGCAGCCCAAGCCTGAGCAGCACCTGCCTGATCTTTGTAATCTTGACGTGGGGGATAGGTGCCACCGTTAGCAAGACGATTCAATTCGTCGTTAAGCGTTGATCCGTATGTACCGTATGACACCTATTGCCTCACTTCTTCTTGTTCTTATTGCGGGCAGAGATTGCTGCCGCTTTCTTTTTAGCATCTGCTTTGCTAGATGCACCCCACGCTTGTAGTGATAACAACAAACGGGTTGGTTCTCCATTAGGCTTACGCTCAGGTCCTGGTGCGTTACCCATACGAGCAAGGAAACTTGCTCTGCGTGGGTTATCGCCAGCTTTTACTGGAGGCTTTAGGTTATGTCCTTGTGCCTTAGCACTAGCACGTCCCTTAGCGTTAAGACCACCTTTAGGATTTTTACCTTCTGCTCTTTGCCAAGCTGGAGTTGCCATTACTTCTTCTTTCTTGATGCTGCCGCGTTATCTACTAGATTTGGGTATGGTCGTCCTGCAGCCTTAGCGCTGGCCTTAGCCTTAGCCTTCTGTGCAGGAGTTAGCTTTGAAGATGTTTTCTTAGGATTCTTTTTATCCCAAAATTCTTTCTTCATTACTTACCCTTCTTAGCTTTTATCTTCTTGATAATCTTCTTATCGATTGCAGTATCTTGATCTTGATACTTAACCTTCTTGTGCTTTTTATCTTGCGCTTCAAAGGCTTTCTTCTGGGCAGGAGTTAAGTTCTTGGTTATCTTCTTATCTACCTTAGCGTCGCCCTTTTCAGTATAAAGTTGACGGGCCATTAGCCCATCTTCTTTCGCATACCCTTTACCTTCTTAAGGTTTGGGTTAGCCTTGACTGCTGCCTTCGAGGCTTTCCTCGCACCCGCAGCAAGAATTGCACCCGCACGTTCCTTGGAGACACCTTGCTTCGCAGCAATCTTTGCCTGCACTGCCTTGAATCCTGGATGAGCTTTCTTCATTCTGCTTCACTCTTTTCCTTAAGTTCGTTTGTGTATCCCATTTCGTTTGCCGGAGCACCCGTCTCAATGTCATCGTATGTTGCATAACCACATCCGCATACTGCACACATATTACTTACCTGCCGATTTCTTGCCGTGAGCAAAAGTTGCTTTCTTACCTTTAGTCATAACTGTCTGTCCACCTGCAGGCATTGAAGGAGTGATGCCACCCTTGCTTACTCTGTCGAATGGAACAAAGTCAGTTGATTGCGCTTTGTCGCCTTTATCTGCCATTTGTTTCTCCTTGTTTATAGAGCGTTGCCATTGAAGGCAACACCTGTGTCGTTGCTGAGTCGGACTGCAGCATCAATATCCTTTTGCTTAGTGGATACTGGTTCGATTCCCTGACGGATCGCGTCATAATAGGAACCTAATTCTCTATCGTGTTGCTTGGCTGTTGGGATGCCATCATTGCGTGCTGCTCCTACTGAGAGTTGCAGATTGCCTACCTTGCAACCGAAGCAGCCTTCTACATATTCTGGATGCTTTTGGATTTGATGTAAGTTCATACGATTGGACTCACATAATCTCCGTAGCCATTAGCAATCAGGAATGCTGCTTGTGCATCTGTAATAACTTGCTGGTGTCCACCTAAGATGTACCAGTCTGCATCAGCAAGCGTGTTCTGATATGGATACAAGGTTGTTTCAATAACTCCATCTTTGACAATAATGGTAACACCACGAGCAATGTCAGTAAGGAATGGGTTAATGGTTCCTGTTGATGTACCACCTGCAATACGGCGCTGTGATAAGCGTGTGTACTTATCTGGCCAAGGTTGGTTTGCTCCCCAGGTCTGATACTCCCAAGGTGTTGTTGCCATATATGCCATTAGTTCTCCTTAGTGAACTTACTCAGTGACAGGGAGTTGCCTCCCTGCCACCGCGTCAATCAACTAAAGTTGATTATCCGTTTGTCGCTGCAGTGTTGATGTTGTACAACGCTGCTGTACGAAGGATGTTGAAGCCACCGAAGTAGTACCAACCAATGGTGTGGTAACGACGGAGCGCGTCAATTTGAGGACCGACAACTGTTGAGATGTCCTGTCCTTGTGCTTCTGCAAGTGCTTCACGACCAGCAATAACCGCCTTGTAGACGTTTACTGAGCTTGAGTTTGCTGCGTATGGAACACGAGGTGTTTCCACAACGAATGCACCTTCAATAACGCCGATTGCACCAGCCACGAATGGAGTGCGATCTACGTACTGGGTGAGTCCTTGGAATCCACCAGTACCAGTTTCAGCACGGAGGTCGGCTGTCTGACGTGGGTGGAGGTATGCAGCGTAGAGTTCGCCGATACGTGGAAGAGCCTTGTTTGTACGAAGCTCAGTTACTGCTTCACGGATATCCTGAACAGACATCTTCATTGAAGAAGTGATTGTGTTGTTTGATGTTGCTGTTCCTGCGTAGATAATGTTAGTACCTGAAGTAAGAACTGAAGCAACTACTGCGTCAATAGAGTCTGCAGCGTTGTAAGCGATGATGTCAGCAAGAGCTGTGTCAACATCGTTGAAAGAAGTTAGGTTCAACTTCTTTGTGGTTGTTACGGCTGAGCCGTATTCGTTGAGGGTTACAGTAATCTGGTTTGGATTACCGAGAGCAATAGAGGAAACGTCAGATGTTTCTGTCAAAGTCGTTGTCGCCTGAGCGAGGTCTGAGTAGATTGAGAATACAACTGATGAACCTGGCATTGCTTGCTGTACCGGCTTAACGTCTGCTAGAGCACGCATTACAGGAATGCTACGAAGTGCCATACGAACGTACTGATCATACGCTGTTTGTACTAGGTTGCTAATCGCAGATGTACCGGTGAGTGTACCACCTGGAACTGCCATTTAGGTTATGCCTTTCGGTTGTTAGTTAGAGTCCAGACTGTCTAATTACTTCATCCAACTCTTCTTTGCTGTTAGCGTTAAGCAACTTACGCATAATGTCATCGTGAGAATCAGGAGTTAAACCCTGCTCTGTAACACTATTCATACGCTTATACGCTGCAGCTTGAGCTGGATCAACGACAGGCTGGTTGGATTCAGTGGCCTGAAGTCCGAAAACGTCTCCGTTATCGTCTAGCCACTTAGACAAAGACTCCTCAGTTGGGTCTAAGTCCGATGGAATAAACTTGGCAATCTTGCCATTTACTCCGCGAGATTCGAGGACATCTTTAATTGCTCGTTCTCTCTGTGCTTTGGAAAGCCCTTCAAACTTCTCACGAAGTTCCTGAAGTTCTTTATCCTTCTGCTTTGCTGCTTTACGCAGTTGTTTGACGAGATCATTATTCTGATTTGGCTCCTGTGGAGTTAAATCGTCATCGTCATCCTCGTACTCGTAATTGGACATAGTCCATCTCCCATTCTTCATTAGTTGAATCGCAGGCCTCATATAACTCTGGGGATTGTTATATGGCTCCTACTACCGGTCTTACAGTGTCGCTCCTTGGAAGCCGGTCTTTCCCAAGGCAGGTCTATTTAGTATTGGCCTGATTGACCAAATGATTGACCGTATCTAGCACGGTCACGGTCTAGTGCGCCAACTCCTGATTGGCCACTAAACGCTGCTTGTTCTAATTCCTTAAGTCTCTTACGGCGCTCTGCTGCATTAGCTGAACCCTGTGTACCAAAGACTTCTGCTTCTGCAGTCTGCTGTGTATAAGGTCCTTGCTTGTATATGTCAGCAAGTTGTGAAGCACGTGGAAGGATTCCAGCAATCGCTGAGTAACCTTCTTGTGCTTGCGCCTTGGTAATACCTTGCCCTGCAAGAGATTCAGCAGTACCGCCTTGTGCCTGTAAGCCTTGAGCCAGTGCTGCTCCACCAATCTCAGCAGCAGTAACCTTACGCTTAATATTAGCCAAAGCGTTCTGTGGGTCAAGTGTATAAGCAAGAATATCTGCATTACCTAAGTCTGGGTAGAACTGACGCAGCGCTTTGAGAACCTCTGGATTTGTATTAAGTACGCGCTGTTGTGCTGTAGCAATACGGTCTTCTAACTCTGCTGCTGACACATCATTAGCAAGGAACTTTTCAAAACCTTGTTGTTTACCAGTAGTGTCTGGAGTGTAATAAGATGAAGGCAGTCCATAGTTTCGCATAATTCTTTGATACTGGTCTTCTAGTGCTATATATTCTGCAGGGCTAAGTGCAGATAATCCTGCTTGAATACGCTTATCGTTTGCAGCAAATCGAGCCTTGTATTCTGGAGTCTCACGTAAACGGATAGCAAATTCAGATGCCGGCGTTCCATCAACTAATAGATTCTTGATTCCATCTACTAGCGAACCAAGACCATACTGGCTAAATTGTTCTTTAAGAATATTAAATGCGCTGACTCGTTCCGCCTGTAGCGCTCGCTGTGCTGCTGCATCTGATGCCGCACGCGCTGCGTTAATAGCATTGATATATTCTTGAACTGATGGGTTAATCCCTGCAATTCCTTGAGTTGATGCGCCAGTCATACCCTGTGGTTTAGAACCAGGAAGATTGGTTGTTGCTTGATTAGCGCCAGTAGGAACACCTTGACCTGTAATGTAATTTACAGATGGTTCTGTTTGGTAGCCAGCAGGTGCTCCACCAATCGTAACTGTTGGTTGAAGTGTTGGAGCCTTAGGCTTTGCTGATCCAGCGATTCTAGCCCTATTTACAGCAGCATTAGCTGCTCTAATATCTTCAGGTGTCATACCTTCTTCTGGTGCAATAGCCATCGTTACCTCATAAATCCAAAGTCTTTAAGCACTGTTGTCGCAATGCTTGCAGCCTGTTGGCGTGCGTTATTTGTATACTGCCAGCGTGGGTCTTGACGTAATTCCTTTTCAAAATCGTAGATTGACTTAGTCCCAACCTTGCCATCTGGCGTTGTGTAAGCCATAGCACTACGAATCTTTGGGTCAAACAAATCAATACCAGTATCTGGGATTTCAAGGATATTACTCATTGACTGGATATATGGGTCAGCCAAAGTCTTAAGGTCAATGCCTTGCTTAATCTTTTCACCAAGTGCAGGAAAAGCATTAGCTGCACTTTCTCGAACTGTATTAAATGCAGTGTTCTCGTCAATGACACCTGCAACGATTTTGTTTGCGTAATCTTTTGCAGCGTTATCAGATAGGTTTAAGCCATTATTTGCTGCTAATCTTTTTATAGTAACAAAGTATTTACCAGCAGGACCTTCTGGAATACCTAGAGTATTGATGTCCTCTTTACCTGAAATAAGACGGTCTTTAATTTTCTGCTCAAGAATCTTAGTTGGGTCAATACCTTTTGCGGTAAGATATTCGGTATTTACTAAGTTTCCATCTTTGTAGGTGTACTTAATTGTGCTCTTTGATTGACCAGACTTTGATAAGTATTCTGCTTTAAGTTCTGGTAGGAATGATGCTAACTCTGTTTGACTAGCATCTCTTCCGTAATATCTTTGGAAAAGTTCATTGATAGAACCCTTTAGAGCATCGTCAGTAGGTATGCTTCTTGATGTTTCTGTGCGTGTGAACACACCAGACTTAGGAGGCTTTTTCCCTGTAGTAGTTCCAGCGCCTGGTGTTGGTATGCCTGTTAAATCAACTCCAAATTTTTCAGCAATACCCTGTGAACCGCCAGAGGAACCAGTAGGCTTTGATGTAAAACCACCATACTGTGGTGAGAATGGTATTCTAGTATCAGCCATTACTTAGTCTCCTTGGGTGTTAGGTACTTATCGGATACAAGATCCTGTGATAAGAACCTGTCATAAAGATTGCTAAATCCGATTGGGTCATCAGTCTTTAGTTTATTTACTACTTGGTCATAGATATATCTGATGTCAGCATTTGCTTTAGCATCAATAGATTTAACTGGGCGGGACATCAATTCTTTAGCCAACTCTTTGCGTAAGTCTAGGTATACAGATACCGACTTCCACATTGGGTTATTCTTATTCTCTTGGCCGTAACTTGAATCTAGTACTTTGCTGAGTCCAACAACAACTCTATTAGTCTTAGAACCATCTGAGTCAAGGTAATCGTTATACCAAGCTGTAGGAATATACTGGCCAGTCTTTGGGTCTGTAATTAAGTTACCGTTTGCATCTGTTTGTCGAGATAACTTTTCAATTACCTTAGATTTAATATAGGCTAAGTCTTCAGCGCCTTTTTGCTGAATAGATACAAGTCCTCTATTGCGTAACTCTGCTTTAATAGAATTACTCAAATCATTGTAAATAGTCCAACCCTTGTTGGCTTCATTTCTGCGCTGTGCTTCGGCAGGGCTTTGAGATGAAAGATACTTGGTTGGTGCATCTGGAGAGATACGCTTGTTATACAAGTAATCATATGATGCCTGTGAGAACTCATAACCTTTAGGATCATTAACTACAAGACCAATCAACTTAGGTTCTATGTTTACCAGTTGGCTGATAAGGTCTTCATTCTTCTTGATATTCTTCACAGCATTTACAGAATATTGCACAGAAGTTGGGTTAGCAGAAAGACTTGCTGAGAACTCAAAGAAGTCTGGATAATCTTGTAGGAATTTAGCGTCTGCTTCTACACCGTAGATACGCTTGTACTCACGAGCCTTATCCATATAGAACTTATATGGGCTGTCAAAGCGTGGAGCAAAAGGCATAATCAAGTTTGCTGCAGTACGCATATTCCAGTAATCCTTGGTCATCTGAAGGATTTTCTTAGAAGGAACCGGTGGCTCACCGTTACGCTTTGCTTTCATCTGTTCTGTATTCCAGATAAGTTGATAGCTGCGAGCAAACTGTGGGCTTTCAAGACCAGCCATTTCAATCTGCTTCTTTTGTACCCACGTTGGTAAGAATCCAGATAACGCATTTTTAGGATAGCCATATGGGAACATAAACTTAAGGCTCTCTTGAATATCTGGCATATCTTTTGTTAACTCAGATACTGGCACTGCTACATACGGACCTACTGGGAAAATGTCACTGAAGACATTTGGATTTCCTTTATTGTAAAGAACATCCATACCGCCTTGGAAAAGAATATCCAATGATCCCTTTGGGATACCCATTTGAGTAAGAGAACCAAGACCAGGTAACTTTTGCAATCCCTTTGGGACGCCTACCCAGATAATATCGTTACCAGTTGTTTGACCTGCTGGAACCATATTGCCTTCTTGGTCTGTAACAAGTCCTGCTTTATTGGGTGCTTGCCATACCATATAACCACGATTTACAATCTGTGGGTTAGCTGCTGCTAACTTGAACCAAGTCTTATATGCGTTCTCTTGTGCAGAGAAGAATGGGCTTATGTACTTCATAGCAGCCGCTAGATTTGTACGGCGCTCAATATTAAACAAGATTTGTTTCATCTCACGCTGAGCAATCTTATGAGCAGCGCCCATAATTTCTTGCTGGTCTTGTACTGAGAAACTATCTCCCTTAAGTTTGGACATAATTTCTACTCTACGAGCAGCCTCACGGCGATAAAGTTGTACATATAATGGGTTACGTGCCCAAGTATCTTCAGGCAAAGTTCCTAAGAAACGGAACAAGGTATTGATAATCTCTCTACCCTTTATCGCGCTTGTGTTAAACATAGTCTCTTCAAGCAAATGACCGTGAATAACCGGTAGTGATGTTGGGTCTGTAAATGCAGAACGCAAATCAGCAGCAGTTATATCTCTTATCTTGTCGCGTAATCCAGAAGATTCTGGCAAATACTGGTCTAAGAACCCTGCGATTTTACCTACATATTCATCTGCTTCTGATGAAGGGATGCTCAAACGTGAGCGCAAATCCCTACCCTCAGGAGAACTACGTAGCCATCTAGTAATATCATCAAGTGAATTACCTGCAACAATTTGCTTTACTACTGCAGAGTTACCAAACTGTTGACGCAGTGTTTGCGCCCACTGTTCAAAGTACCCTGGGTCTGTAGGGGAAATCTGGCGTATACCCTTTGATGCTAGTTTGCGTGCGTACATATCAGTATTGCTATCAACCATACGCTCAAAAGAATTACCAGATGATGCAATCTTGCGGAACATTTCACCCAATGGTCCACCAAAAGCGTCATCTAAAATATACTTTTTACCATCGCTAGTGGTTACTTCGTAAGATCCAGTACCAATACGCTGCTTCTCTTTAGTACCTTTATAGCGGTTAAGCACATCAGAATAATGGCTATATACGGCTTGCTTTTCTTCTTCAAGCAACTTAAGCGTATTAAGTTCTCCAGCCAAATCTAAATCATCAGGCTTAATAGATGCCTTGGCTTCTAGCGCCTTGATTTGATTTCTTAAATCTGTGAGTTCTCTGATAACGCTAGTGTGTGACTGCTGTATATCTTTAATAGTTTTACCAGCATCAACAGGAAGGTATCTATCAATCAATCGAGCAGGTACTGCAATAGAGTTATTAATTAAATTTTTTAGCCCAGGACCAAGATGGCGTAATGTTGTCATAGCGCCAACAGATGCTGCAATACGAAGCTGTGAATCAATAGCGTTACGCTGTGTATAACCAAGACGTAGAAGCGCACCAGCCTTGAAAGCATCTTGTAATAAATCTACATAATGCAAAGTAGTATCTACTGGTCTTCCAACCAGTGCATTAAGAGCGCTTGAATTGCGCTTAAGCAACTTATCCATTAGGGCAAAGTCCATTATTGGAAGGTAGTCAGCAGACTGTGATTCTAGTTGCGGTACCTTGAGGATAGATCCGTCATAGTCAACCATAAACCCATTGTCTCTAATGGATTGAAGTGCTGATGTTCTAGCACCTTTGTAGTTGTTATACAAATCTTGTGCTAGTTTTTCATCTGTAATGCCGTGCTTTGCCATAATTGCACGAAGTGCAGTTGTCTCAAGATTAGATGCTGCGACAAATCTTTGCTCTGGGTTTGCTGCTGCGATGTAATTATCTAACAAAGCCTTGCTTTGCTCTGGCGTAATTCCTGCAATTTTCTGTAATTGACTTACAGTAGCAACTACTTCACGGTAAGAATCTGGGTCATTGAAGTCTATAAGACCAGCAGGGCGCTCGCCTGCAGCCCAAGAAATTTTTTGATATAGACGATGAAATGGTGTTGGTTGGTAAACCTCAATATTTGGCCTACCAGTTGTCTTATCGTAGAACTTAAGTGCTCTTGATTCTGCAATAAAGTTTTCAATACCTGCTGCAAGTTTACCAGTTGTGCGAGTTAACGCTCCACCGCCTTGACCAAGTTGCATTAAGTTAGCAAAATATCTGTCATTTGCTACCAATGATGCGTAGTTTTGCTTAGCCGATTCCATAACTGCTGTATCTGCGTTAAGAAATGGAATCATTCCAGATTCATCTGGTGCAGCAAACAACTTATATTCATCAACTGTAGACAAATCACCACGTGCTGACTCAAGCGCATCAGTAATGTAGGCACGCTGTAGGCGAAGTTCGTCCATTGCTGCAGGATCACCTAGTGCGGAGCGCAGAATTAGTGCAGTTTCATCACGGTCTACTGAATCACCTAATAGATGTGCTAAAAGTCCAGGTTGATTTGAAGCCTTAACCATAGGATGGTTGATTGCATAGGCGGAATCGTTCTTAGTAAAGTCATCGAGTACCTTAGTAAAACGATTATCAACGCCATATTGCGCTTTTGTAATATCTTCTGCTGCTTTTGCTACAGCATCAGCATTCTTAAGGACACCTTGTGCTAGTTCACTGGTCTTTACTACCTTAGCAGCTTTACCTGCTGCAAGAGTAACGTCACCAAATAACTGAGCAGTAAGATCTAAAGCACCAGTTGACCATTTTCCCCAAGCGCTTTTCTTAAACGCTTGTTCACGCTGGCGTGGGTCATAGATATTAAACTTTGGGTCAAACGCTTTGCGATATGGGCCAATAACAGATTGACCTAATGAAATATCCTGTGCGCCTTGATAGGCTTTCTTCCACTCATTAGGGTCAAAGAAACTGGCTTCTCCAGATAAAACATCGCCCTGTACAAGGTTCCACGTAGTTAATGGCTCGCGGATGTACTGCTGGTTGATGTTATTGATGCGTTCAAGAGTTGGCTGTAAACCAGGTACTTTCATAATTGCACCACCGGCAGATGCCAATGGCTGAACTATGTTTTTCTGATTTTTATTTACAGCAGACTTAATAGTGTTGCTAAATCCGTTGTACTCTTCTGCATCATTCCAAGGTGCTGAAAAAACATCCCAAGCAAAATTTGCAATACCTTGAGCGGAGTTAAGCACTTCTCCACCAAATTTAGTAGCATCTTTTGCAACAGTTGAGGCTACATCACCAATTCTGTTCCAAATGCTGCTCACAAATTATTCCATAAATCTGCAATGACTTGCCTTGTTTCAGGAGATGTATTAGGGCTGTCTGCAATAAAATTAAGAACTGGCTTATATGAAGTAAGTGCTGCTCTAAAATTAGAATCGTCAGGCTTGCGCATCATTAACACTTCAGAACCTGCACCTGGTCCCATATCAATACCGTGTGTAATTGGTTCATCAGGACGTTGTGTTGGTTCATATAAACCAGTAACTGGTTGACTTGTAGGAACAACTGGTGCCTGTGAAAGCATTGGACTTTTCTGTGCTGTTGCTAGTGGAGCGCCTGCTTTATTAGCGGCGTACTCAACACCTGCACCGTATTGGTCTGGCTGGTACTGAAGATCTGTACGCTTTGCGAACTTGCCAGGACCTGATACACCCTGCATAGGGTTAGTAGCGTCTTCAAGCGCCATCTGTATCCTCCTGAATAGTCTCTAAATCTGTAGCGAAGTCTTCCCACGCTTTGTTAATTTCTGTTGTGCGGTTTGCATTGTAGATGGATAGTTCCATTAGGGATTCCGCTAACCCTGTTACTGACTGCATTATGTTGTAATTAAACTCTGCTGCGATGACTAAAAAGTCGGCGAAGCGTACTGGACGGCGAACCTTATTCTTATCCATCCAGTACACCCGCTTCCTAAAAAGTTTTTTACTTCTTAACTTTCTTACCTGGCTTAGCAGCTCCTGCGTATGGAGCCATTACCTTTCCACCTGATACCTTAGTTGTCTCTCCCATCGCGCCCTCTTTTGGCTTTGACATTGGAGCTGGTGCCTGTGTTCCTTTTCTCATCTTTCACCTCCTTAAGGTTTATGCCGCGCCGCCGATTGATGCGAGCAATGATGCAATATCTGGACGTCCTTGTGGAGTTGGTCCACCAGCAGCAGGGGCTGCACCGCCAGGTTGTTCCATACTTGGCTGCGAGGCAGGGACGGGAGCCATACCTGCTACTGGGGACTGAGGCTGCATCGCTGCAGGCTCCGGCTGAGGTTCAGGCGTAAACGCCTTCTCCACAACAGCTTCAATGCTCATACCCTTTTGACGATTCTTAATCATCTCAGAGAACTTAGAAAGTATCTGAGTAGGGTCTTGTCCTTGTGCTACAAGTTGCGGAACAGCAAGTGCTGTCTGTCCGATTGCAGCGCGAAGGGCATCACGCATTTCTTCAATATCAACTTTTTGCTCTTCTTGGCTTACGTTGATTTCGATAGGTAGTTCACGGCGCACATAATCACGTGAAACAAGTTTATCGCTACGCATCTGTAGCAAGGCTACTGTTGCGTTGTTTGGGTTCATACCGGACATAATTCCGTAACGAACATCTACGGTGTAATCACCGTTAATAGCCTTAGAAGGTGTGTACTTAAGTACATAAGGTGTGCCGTCATCAACGCCACGAATTTCCTTAACTTTATTACCAAAAATCTTTTCATCAGTCTTAAAGCAAAGACCGATAAGTTCTACAAACATACGTGCAAACTGTGACTGTGCTGCCTTGATCTGTGTATCAAAACCAGCCTGTAGAGCCTGAACACCACGACCAGTAACAACTGATGCGTCAATGTTTCCAGAGCGAGTCTCAGGATAGCGAGCGCCGACACGAAGTTCACGCTCTAGTACGCTTGATTCTGAGAAAACACCTGCTGGTGGTTCTAGCGGAACGCGGCGAATACCCTGTGGGTTTGCAGAACGCATAATAGAATCTGGACCAAGAGCAAGTTCTTGCACATCTTGTGGGATAGCAATAGGTGCTTGGATAGATTTCTCTGCTGCTTGAATCTGCAATACAGCCATACGAGCACGAGCAAGTTGTACACCGAGCGCATCATCGTACTGACCGCGTGCTTCACCATCAATAGATGGGCGCATTGAGACGCGAACCATACACTCACCGATTGGGTTTGGTATATTGGATAGAACTAAATCTTTACGCTCTGGTAAGTAAATTAGGTCTTGGTCTTTATCGTGGTAGCGAACCAAAGAAAGGTAAGGAGAACCTGGTGTGTACTGGTTCATTCCTACGATTTCTTTATAAAACTCTGGATACATAGATGCCAAAGTCTGTCCGTCCATACCAACAATCTGGGTCAAAGACAATCTATCGTGACTGGGAAAC
>OGWI01000059.1_pt1 | contig 12994 bp, 19 predicted proteins | sample 1576021 | NCBI WGS metagenome assembly OGWI01 (sample SAMN07581557, study PRJEB24739) | freshwater metagenome | place: Singapore | collected 2015-04
GTTTCCCAGTCACGATAATGCCGGGGTACCCATGCCACAGATCATGGCAGTTACTGGTCATGCTAATCCTCAGTCAGTAAACCCCTACATGAAAAATACCTTGACAAGTGCAGTGAATGCTGCTAAGCTCCGCTTTAACACGGCAGGTGATACAGTATTAGAGGTATGAAATGAAAGATATCCAAGAGTTCTTTAACAAAGCACGTAAGATAGCTACAGATTTAGACAGTGGTGAGTATGAGGTATGCTCACTGGAAGAAGCTGAAGCATTTGCAAATAAACGAAACAGTAAAGGAAATGTAATGTCAAATAACTACTATCAAATTAGCTGTAAGTTAGACACCATTCAATACAAGCTAGAGAATGCAGCCGATGTACTAGAGATCCTTGCTGAACACTTGTGTGATGATCCAAGCAGTGGTGCAGTATGGTGTATGCGGGATACTATTGAAAGACTGGCAGAAGAATTAACACAAGTATCTAGTCTGAGTATGGACTACCACATAGAAGAACAAGAAGCATTGGAACCTAAGCCCAAAAAGAAAAAGAAATGATGGATGTAAGAAGATACGTACAAGACCTAGACCTATCTCTGGGTCAGTTGTACCGTGGCAATTGCCCAGTCTGCAAGAGATACAAAACCTTTACTGCTATTAATGACAATGGCAAGTTAATGTGGAACTGTTATGCCAACAGTTGCAATGTGTCTGGCATTACACGCACACACCTGACCGCAGCTGAACTGTACAAGCTGATGAAGAACGAAGTCTTTCACAATGACCTGCCCATTCAGTTTGATTTACCTGACTGGATCATTGTTGACTACGAGAAGCCGTATCTCAAACTACTATGTGATCGATACAAGCTTGACCCTCACTGGCTAGACCTACGGTATGACATTCGTGAAGACAGGACCGTGTTCCCCATCCGGCATGAAGGCAAGCTAATCGATGCTACTGGTCGTGCTGGTCACCCTGAGACACAGCCTAAGTGGAGACGTTATGGTGAGGCACGTATGCCCTACATCGTGGGTGACAGTGACGTAGTTGTAGTTGTAGAGGATTGCATTAGTGCTGCAGTTGTAGACACAATAGGTGGCACAGGCTTTGCCCTTTTGGGTACTGCACTTTTGGATGAACACAAAGATATGCTTTACAAGTACCCCACTGTCGTGGTAGCATTAGATCCTGATGCAATGAGTAAGACCTTATTATTTACACGAGAGCTACGGGCAGGTGGCATAAATGCGAAAGCCCTGAACTTGAATGATGATATTAAGTATCGGACTCCAGAAGATATAGATAAACTGAAACAGATTATAGGAGAGTAAATGGAACTCACATTGATTAGAAGTCTCATGAACAAAGACTTCTACGATGAGACAAGAGGAAATAGATGCCCTGAAAAGTTATTCACCAAAGATACACGTAAGATCAAGTCCATCATTGACAGTGCGATGGAGCAGTACAAAAGAGATTTAACTGTCGATGAAGTCCAAGCATTATTCTTTGCAGCAAATCCCACACTAACTACAGCACAGAAACATGCATACGAATTGCAGTTCACTAAGATTCGTAATGAAGATGTCATGGGTTCTGATGTAGCTACCGAAGTGCTGAGCAATATGTTCAGGCAGGTAGTCGGTGAGGAAGTTGCTAACCTTGGATTCTCATACGTGAATGGTGATGAGACTACGATGGAACCACTACGAAATATCCTGAACAATTATCAGGATGATTTCACTCCGTCAATTCGTATAGAGTACGTAGACAATAGCATTGACAACCTGATACAGACTGCTGCATCCAATACCAAGTGGAGATTCAATATCCAGTCATTGTTCCAGTCAGTCAACGGGCTAGACAACGGCATGCTGTTTGTGATTGGGGCACGGAGTAACGTGGGTAAGTCAAGCTTTCACAGTACGCTATGTGCTGCACCACATGGGTGGGCTAGTCAAGGTGCCAAGATTCTGGTGCTGTGTAATGAGGAGAAGCCAGAGCGTGTAGCCTCACGATACATGACTGCTGCCACTGGCATGACCATGGCACAGATTGTGGCTGACAAGAATACGGCACATAGAGCGTATGATCCAATTAGGGACAACCTAAAGTTTGTAGATGCGACAGGCAAGACCATGAAGTGGGCTGAGTCTGTGATCAAGAAACACAAGCCTGACATTGTAGTTATGGACATCGGCAGTAAGTTTGCTGAGGATGGTGCTGCATCAAACAACCACGAGACACTTAAAGCCAATGCAATCTACGCACGTAACATCGGCAAGATGTACGGATGTCTGGTTGTGTATTGCACACAGTTGTCGGCAGAAGCAGAAGGCAAGATCGTACTATCACAGGCTATGATCGAAGGCAGTAAAACTGGGTTGGCAGGTGAATCAGATCTCATGATCTTGATTGCACGTAACCCACCGATGAATGATCAGACAGACGATGATGGTATGCGGTATCTAAACATTGTTAAGAACAAAGTCAGTGGCATACACAGGATTGTGAACTGCGAGTTTGACTACACTACCGGAGTTTATAGTTCATGATACTAACCCTTGACGTGGAGAACACAGTCAGTAATCGAGATGGGCGTAAGCACTTAGACCCATTCGAGACTGGCAATACTCTCGTGATGGTTGGATGTAAACCCTTGGATGCACCGTGCCAAGTCTATACATTCGATCACTCGGAAGTACAAGAAGATGTACCTGCCAATCATACCGCAGTACAGAAGCTACTCGATCAGACTACACTTTTAATCGGACACAATATCAGCCACGATTTAGTGTGGCTCTGGGAGTCTGGTTTTAAGTATGATGGTTTGGTATTCGATACCATGCTTGCTGACTATGTACTGCAGCGTGGCATCAAGGTACCATTAGACCTAGGAACAGTAGCTGTCCGGCATAACTGTGATGTATTAAAACAAGACACAATGAAGGAGTACTTCAAACGTGGTTACAGCACTCGTGATATTCCTCACTCTGAACTTAGCATGTATCTTGAGCATGACCTTGGTGCTACTGAAGGTATATATAAGTCAATACAAGAGAAGTTAAAGACACCCCAAGATCAAGGCTTAGCCAGTACGATTGAGATGTCTAATGAAGTATGTGTTGTACTCTCTCGTATCTACCAGACTGGTATCCGTGTGGACTTGGATGCACTGGATAAGGTGCGTGTAGAGTTCGAGACTGAGAAGGCACAGACTGAGAAGCTACTGCAAGAGCATGTACGTAAGTTGATGGGCGATACTCCAATCAATCTCAACAGTCCTGAGCAGTTGTCATGGATCGTGTACAGTCGTAAGCCCCGCAGTAAAGATGCATGGGCTACAGCCATTACACCGTATATGAATGACACCGACTTCAAAGAGGCAGTTAAGAAACACTTTGATGTGGTGTACAAGACTAAGGCAGAGAAGTGCAAGGCTTGTGATGGCAAGGGATTCTTCTACAAGACCAAGAAGGATGGCAGTGCATTTAAGAAATCAACTAAGTGTGGCACATGTGAAGGTGTAGGTTTTGAATTCAAACCCACTAAGGATGTGGCAGGCTTGAAGTTCTCTGCACCGAATGCGAAGTGGGCTAGTGCCAATGGCTTTGGTACAGGCAAGGATAACCTTGAAACACTGGAGAGGATTGCTACATCCAAAGGTATGGCAGATGCAGCCGAGTTCTTAGGTAAGTTACGCAGACTGTCTGCACTGGATAGCTATCTCAGTAACTTCGTTGAGGGTATCGCTGACTTCATCAAGCCCGATGGTATGCTGCATGTGAGATTGAATCAACACATCACTGCAACCGGCAGGTTTAGTGGTAGTAATCCCAACATGCAGAACATGCCCCGTGGGGGTACGTTCCCAGTTAAGCGTGTATTTGTATCTCGCTTTGATGGGGGTAAGATCATGGAAGCAGACTTTGCACAGCTAGAGTTTCGTGTAGCTGCATTCTTATCTCAGGATCCGATTGCAATGCAAGAGGTAACTGAAGGGTTTGATGTGCACTCGTATACTGCCAAGGTTATTACCGATGCAGGGCAACCCACTAGCAGACAGGTAGCTAAGACACACACCTTTGCCCCGTTGTACGGTGCCACTGGCTATGGACGTACCCAATCTGAGGCTGCATACTACTCACACTTCATGCAGAAGTACAGTGGTGTAGCACGGTGGCACACGACACTAGCCAAGCAAGCATTGAATTTTGGCTACATAAAGATCCCAAGTAATAGGGAGTTTGCATTTCCCGATGTCAAGCGTAAGCGTGATGGGACTGTGACTCACTTCACTGCGATTAAGAACTATCCAGTACAGTCCTTTGCCACGGCAGACATTGTGCCATTGGCACTGGTAGAAATCTACAATCGATTGAAACCTTACCAGAGTTGCGTAGTCAATTCAGTACACGATTCGATAGTCATTGATGTGCACCCACAAGAAGTACAGCAAGTGATTGATGTTATCGATTCAGTGCAGTCAGATCTTGTTGATTTGATTAATAAAAAATGGTCAATTAATTTCAATGTTCCCCTTGCACTTGAGGCAAAGATAGGGGATAATTGGTTAGAACAAAAGGAGGTTCATCAATGATGAAGCTTGAGTACAAACATGACGGCACACACTACACGTTCAGTATTAACGGTGTTGTCGTAGAAAGAAGTAGTAACGTGCATCAGCTAGTGCAGAAGGTTAAGAAGTACCGTCTAAGCTACGATGCTCAGGAATCAACCAGAAGTAAATATCAAGTATAGAAAGGTAGACACATGTCAGAACTTACATTAGTAAACAATAGTAACTTTGCAGCAATGGCACAAGCCATGGGTATGGGTGCAGATATTGCCTTGCCCAAGAAACAAAACACACTCGCCCGATTGAAGTTGGATCACAAGGGCATCATGGGTGAGAGCACGGTCAACGGCAAGAAGAAGAAGGTAGAAGTTGTAGCTGCAGGAAGCTACGTACTTGACCGTCCTAACCTTGAGCCAGTGTACTCTACGGATGTATCGATTCGCTTGTTCAATCAACGCTTCATGTATAAGCGTTACATCCAAGGCACAGGTGATGCCAAGGGTAAGTACGTCAAGACCATCATGGCTAAAGATTTAAAGGATGACTTGCGTGACAATGCAGGTGGATTCAATTGTGGTAAGCCAAGCGGTTGGATTGAAGACTATGCATCCTTGCCTGCTGAAACCAAGACACTTTTGAAATCTATTAAGCGTGTGCGTGTATTGTTCGGTGAGATCACCATGAATAATCCAGTCAATGCCAAGGGTGAAGAGTTGGATAATCTTGTATCGGTTCCTTTCATTTGGGAAGTTGATAATAAAGATGCCTTTAAAACACTCGGTGCTCCGATTGCACAGATGGCTAAGCAGAATCGTATCCTGCCACAGCACAGCATTGTGTTAGGTGCAGAAGAGCAGACATTGCCTACAGGTGCATCGTACTATTTACCGACAGCGACATTGGATCTAAGCACTACGATTGACCTGACTGACAAAGATCAAGTCTTGTTTGCTGACTTCAATGCATGGATTGATAACTACAACGAGTACATCGTCAAGGAGTTCAATGACAATGCTAAGTCACAGCCAGATGCAGAACTAGCTGAGATCGTTGAAGAGTTCATTGAAGTAGAGGCAGAGTAATGCACCATCCTGCCGAGTTAAAGATACATCAGTATCTCAGTAAGGTAAGACACGGTGATAGCACACTTAGCGAGGAGGTTGTAGAACAAATCGTTAGTGATGTCCGTGCTGCCTTACTCCGGCAGTTTGTAGATAAACGGGAGAGCAATAACTTCTCACTGAGAATGTCAAACGTAGGGCGTGACTACTGTCAGCTTTGGTTTGATAAGAACAGTCCAGAGGATGCTGTCCCACACTCTACAAATTTTGTTATCAATATGATGATGGGTGACATAGCGGAAGCTGTGTTCAAAGGTCTGTTAACACAGGCTGGTGTAGCGTACACAAATGGGGACAAGGTAACCCTAGTCGCAGGAGATCATGAGATCCATGGTACCCCTGACTTGGTTACTGAGGGTGCAGTCGATGACGTAAAGTCTGCAAGCCCTTGGTCCTATGCCAACAAGTTTGTTGATTATCAAACCCTGCATGACAACGATTCATTTGGATATGTAGGACAACTAGCTGGGTATGCCAAAGCAATGGGCATCAAGCCGGGTGGTTGGTGGGTAATCAATAAAGCAAATGGCGAGTTCAAATATGTAGCTGCCGATACGATTGATCTTGAAGCAGAAGTGCAGAAGATTAAAGAGAAGGCGGACAAGTTACAGAAGAATGAGTTTGAACGATGCTATGAGGCTATACCTGAAACCTATCGTAAGAAAGAGACTGGCAATTTAATACTCGGTAAGGAATGTGGTTGGTGTTCTTACAGGTACAAATGCTGGGAAGGATTAGAGGAGAGACCATCACTCGTATCACGAGCAGAGAACCCACCGATGGTGGCTTACGTACACATCGCTAAGAAAGACACAGAGTAATGCGTAAGTTTAGCCAAAAGGCAGAGGATGCAGCGAAAGCTTATGGCTACCGCAGTGGACTAGAGAAGACTGTTGAGGATGAACTAAAGCAATTAAACATAGACGTGAAGTACGAGTCTATCAAGATTGAATGGGAGGATCTGTGCTACAGGAAATACACTCCCGACTTTCTGTTGCCTAACGGAATCATTGTTGAGACGAAGGGGTTGTTTACTGCAGCAGATAGACGTAAGCATTTACTGGTACAGAAGCAACACCCTGAGTTGGATATTCGATTCGTATTCTCAAGTAGTAAAAGAAGACTTAGCAAAGTATCTAAAACAACGTATGCTGGATGGTGTGAGAAATATAATTTCTTATACGCAGACAAAAAGATACCAGAGGATTGGATCAAAGAAGCACCCAAGAAAGTAATGCCACTAGAATTTAACCCGTACAAAGGAACCAAACATGAATAACCCGATTAGAAAAGATGACATCGTATTAATTATTCGACCTAACTTTGAAGGCGAAGACTGGAGTGGCACTGTTGATTTAAATTTAATGTGCATGCCATCTGATAAATTATCTGAAGATTCTTATCTTGAGTTAATGCATCTAATGCAAGGGGTTGTTACTTGTTTCCATCTACTTAATCGTGACGAGGACTTCGGCAATATCGTGGCAGATGAAATGGATGCCATGATTAAATCAGGCGAGTTAGTATTCAATGATCTAAATGCACAAAATGAGTTCAGTAATGTAATCGATCTAACACAATGGACACAGACAAAGGGGAACGCATGAGCACAGGAGATGGGCACAGACGGTTAAATGATGTAACACCAGAGGAGTGGGATAGTGCAGTTAAAAGGTATCAGTATCCAGAGATTGGGTCCGAAGATTATTTTCAAGGCAGCTTGTTTGACAAAGCAGATGAGTTACTCAAAGGGCAAGATGAAGTTAATGAACCCCAACACTACAACTACGGCAAGTTTGAAACCATCGATGTCATCGTAGATACTCTCGGTGAGTACGAAGCAATCAGCTACTGTCATGGCAATGTACTCAAGTACACCATGAGAATGTGGCACAAGGGTAAACCAATCACAGATTGTAAGAAAGCCCGTTGGTATATGAACAAGATGATCGAACTGCTAGAAAAGACAGAGGGGATTAACTGGTGAGCATCATAGTCGAAGTACATTTTGAGGTAGTCTTGGATCCTGAGAGTATGCCCAATACGTACTCCGACCCAGATTACCTAGAGGAAATCATTGATGAAGCTATCCACGATGCTATGTATGACATTGGGGCAGAGAAGGTTAGCTTTGTACGTATGGATATAGAGGGACTAGAATGAACTATCACGGAATAACAATTGATATAGCCAGAGACAGTCGGCTATCTGAGCAGGCAATGCAACTGCTCCAAGACTACTACCTACTCACTGAAGAAAGAAGCCCACAGGAAGCGTTTGCAAGGGCTGCATTGGCTTATTCTGCAGGGGATATGGGTCTAGCCCAACGGGTCTACGATTACGCCTCTAGGGGCTGGTTTATGTACGCCAGTCCAGTGCTAAGTAATGCACCTAGGTATGGTGAGAAACCCAAGGCACTACCAATCTCCTGTTTCCTTACCTATGTAGGTGATAACCTAGATGAATTAATTAACCACAATGCAGAGGTAGCTTGGCTATCTGTCAAAGGTGGTGGTGTAGGTGGACACTGGTCCGATGTGCGGTGTGTCAGTGATAAGGCACCCGGTCCTATCCCATTCTTAAAAGTAGTAGACAGTCAGATGACTGCATACAAGCAGGGCAAGACACGTAAGGGTAGCTATGCTGCCTACTTGGATATTAGCCACCCTGACATCATTGAGTTCGTGAACTTCAAGCTGCCCACTGGTGGTGACATCAATCGCAAGTGTTTCAATCTATTCAATGCAGTCAATGTATCCGATGCATTCATGCAGGCTGTAGTAGATGGCACAGACTGGCACCTTAAAGATCCATCCAATGGTGAGGTACGAGAGACTGTACCCGCACGTCAGTTATGGCAACGAATCTTGGAAGCACGATTCCGCACGGGTAGTCCTTACATTAATTTCTTAGATACAGCCAATAAGGGATTGCCACAAGAGCAGAAGGATAAAGGTTTAAAGATTCATGGCAGTAACTTATGTAATGAGATCCACTTAGCTACATCACCTGAGCGTACAGCGGTATGCTGCTTGTCTAGTGTGAACCTAGAGAAGTTTGATGAGTGGAAACAAACACAGATGATACGTGATCTAATTCGATTCTTAGATAATGTATTACAAGTATTCATCGACAATGCCCCCGATGATATTGCTAAGGCAAAGTTTAGTGCACAGCAAGAGCGTAGCTTAGGGCTAGGCGCAATGGGCTTTCATGGATACCTGCAGAATAAGAATGTGTCTTTTGAAAGTGTTGCAGCTAAATTAATTAACCGTAACATGTTCAAGTACATTAAGGAGGAAGCAACCCATGAGACCAAAATACTTGCAGAAGAAAGAGGACCGGCACCCGATATGGTTCGTACTGGTGTACGTAATGCTCACCTTATTGCTATCGCTCCTAACGCCAATAGTTCTATTATATGTGGTTGTTCGCCCTCTATCGAGCCTATTAAATCGAATGCGTATGTACATCGAACAAGGGCTGGATCGCATCTTGTTAAAAATGAAAGCTTGGCTAGGGTCTTAGAAGAACATTACGAGAACAAAGATGAAGTATGGGCATCGATCATTATGAATGAAGGATCCGTACAGCACCTACCGTTCTTGACTGACGATGAGAAGAGCGTATTCAAGACTGCCTTTGAATTAGATCAAGGGTGGGTCATTGAACATGCAGCAGATCGACAGCAGTACATTTGCCAAGGGCAGTCAGTCAATCTGTTCTTTCCTGCAGGTAGCAACAAGTCGTATGTCAACTCTGTACACTTACGTGCATGGAAGGCAGGACTGAAAGGATTGTATTACTTACGTACAAGTGCCGGTGTGCAGGCTGATAAGGTAGGTCTTAAGGTTGAGCGTGATGCACTTAAGGATGCAGAGGAGTGTATAAGCTGCCATGGCTAATCCTCCACGTAAGGTATTTAGTAAGAGTTTGTTTGATGAGACTGACACATCTGCAAGAGCAGCAGCTAAGCTGTACTGGGAATCTCTCGGTCATACCGTTGAGGATCACCCAGACAGATATGCTGTGGATTTAATTGTAGATACAGGAACTGAAACATTTTATTGTGAAGTAGAGATCAAGAAAGTATGGTCTGGTGCTACGTTTAAATATGACACATTACAAATACCAGAGAGGAAGTCAAAGTTTGCTAAGCTAGATAAACCTGCATATTTTATGGTATTTAATAATGAAAGAACTCATGCATTCTTGTGCCCGTCTAGTATACTGCTATCGTCCCCTATAGTTGAGGTGCCTAATAAATATGTATACAAAGGTGAAATGTTCTTTCAGGTACCAGTTAATTTAATATCAATAGTAGAGATACCAAATGGCAACTAGAAAACATGACGATCAGACAGCAGAAGATCGCATTGATATTGTACTGTTAGAGAATCACATATTTTATTTGTATGATGAAATCGAAGCAGACAATATAGCTAAGTGTATTAAGTGGCTTACCTATGAGAATGTGGATAAGAAAGAAAAGACACTGACTATCTACATTAACTCTGGTGGTGGAGATCTATATCAAGCTTTTGCATTGATCGATGTGATGCGGAACAGCAGTCACCCAATCCGTACCGTGGGTGTTGGATCCATTATGAGTGCAGCATTCTTAATTTTCTGTGCTGGTACTAAAGGAGAACGATACGTTGCTATGAATACCAGTGCTATGTGTCACCAGTTTTCAGACAATATTGATAGTAAATATCATGACTTTAAATCCGCAGTTAGAGAAGCAGATATCTGTAATCAAAAAATGATACAGATCTTACGTGATGCAAGTGGCATGTCAACAACAGCAGTGAAACAAAAACTGTTACCTGCAAGTGATGTATTTTTAACTGCCCAAGAATTAGTTGAATTAAATATAGCTGACCACATACTTTAGGAGAACACATGGCTACTATTCCACATTATGTATTTGATGAAGGTATTGTTGCATTGAAGAAAGCACACGGCATTGTTGTCTGTGCTATGGATGCAGCAGGAAATAAAGTACTAGACAGAGCAGAACAAATTGATTATGCTTTGTGGGAAGCAAGTGTCTTAATGGAAGATGCAATATTTAATTTTGAAGATGAAGTAAGGATGGATACTGCAGGGCAGCTGCCTTCGATAGAATGTATCAAAGAGCAGATAATACAAGTCGTAAAGCGATTCGGTACTTGCCCTGTAGTAATTCCACCAAATGATAGTTTAATAAACCAGATAGTTGAAGCTATCAAAAATGCGGAGGTATCATGAAGAAGATACTATTTATTGCAGTAGCCAGTGCAGTGTTAGTTGGTTGTTCTAGTAATCCCTATGGAACTAGTTCTGAACTTCTCGTTGAAAAGAAAGTACACGCTATGACTAGACAACAGGTTATTAATGGAATCAGTGACTGTGAGGCAGCAGGAATGAGACCTGTAGTTATTATGTCAAAGCGTAGGGTTGGGGATTATTATAGTGATATTATTATTGATGTAACTTGTGCTCCAAAAGCAGTTCAATACTATCGCTAAAAATGGATAACAAAAACAATAAGATACAAAGGGGGTTGATTTAAGGGACAATTTTGCATATAACTAGAATCCCATGGGAGCATTTCTTGCTCCTATTTTTTTCCACAATCAATCCCTCGGAGTACTAATCTATGAGTCTGTTATCGCCCAATGTTACCTATAAACCTTTCTTTGCACCTTGGGCTGTTGAGTATGCCATCAAGTCAGAGAAAGCCCACTGGGGTGAGTGGGAAGCTAAGTTGCAGGATGACTTGGCACAGTGGCAAGGTGGTAAGCTAACGCCACAAGAGAAGAATCACATTACACAAATCCTCCGGCTATTCACACAGAGTGATGTAGCGGTAGGTACCAATTACTTAGAGCATTACATTCAGAAATTTAAGAACAATGAGATACGTGCCATGCTCACTAGCTTTGCTAATCGTGAGTTTGTACATCAGCGTAGCTACGCATTATTAAATGACACACTAGGACTTCCAGAGGAAGAGTACTCGGCATTCCTGAAGTACAAGCAGATGAGTGAGAAGATTGACTACATGTCACAGATCGATACCAATAGCCATGCTGGTTTAGCTAAGGCAATTGCAAGATCGGTTATGAATGAAGGCATGTCCTTGTTCTCAGCCTTTGCCATGCTGCTGAACTATCAGAGATTTGGTAAGATGAAGGGCATGTGTGAGATTGTCGAGTGGTCAGTACGGGATGAGAGTATGCACTGCGAGGGAATGGTTAAGCTGTTCCGTGAGTTCTGCAATGAGCATCCACGTATTGTGACTGACGATTTCAAGAAGGACATCTACGAGATGTTCAGACAAGGTGTAGCACTTGAGGATGCAGTGATTGATGCAGCCTTTGAATTAGGTGAGATCCAAGGTCTGACAGCTGCAGAAGTTAAAAAGTATGTACGCTATATTGCAGACAGACGATTGATTCAGCTTGGCTTGAAGGGTAACTGGAAGGTTAAAGAGAACCCATTAGAGTGGCTAGACTGGGTTATCTCTGGTGATAGCTTTAAGAACTTCTTTGAGGGTGTAGTAACTGACTACAATGCAGCCGGTATGGAAGGTGATTGGGGTTGGGGTGCTAACGAAGAGAAATTAGCAGCGTAAAGTATGTGCCCCTTTAGTTAAATGGTATAACACTTGATTTGTAATCATGGATTGGCAGTTCGATTCTGTCAAGGGGCACCATAAATAAATGCAGGAGTGTGTTCACCTACATATGCTCCTGCTGTATTGTAATGGAAGTATTCATCAGCTTCTTCCAATGTCATACCCTCGTGTTTAGCTAATAGTTCGATACACTTATTAGCGTCATAGCACACAGCCCACGGAGTATTAACACGACTGGCTACACCAATGATAGCTTCATCAAAATACTTTTCTGTCAAAAGCAGAAGTTGGGAATCTGGGTATTCTTCTAAGATGTCTTGTCTTGTCATTAACGGTACCTTTGAATGAGTGCTTCATACTTATAGACTTGTTTATAGTCTTTTGCCTCATCCATTGTAGTACCATTATGTTCTTTTGCATAGAGTTCATTAATTGCTCTACGGGCAACTGGCGGTAGCTTGTTGAATCGCATCTTATTGACACGGTCTATATCATCACCAGTCATCTTAGCCTGAGTAATATCACGGGCAATACCTAATGTCTCTTGCATATTCGTAGCTACAGCCATACGTTTCTGGTCTAGTGTATAGCCTAAGTATCGTGACTGGGAAACAGATCGGAAGAGCACACGTCTGAACTCCAGTCACTCTCGCGCATCTCGTATGCCGTC
>OGWI01000060.1_pt1 | contig 12833 bp, 19 predicted proteins | sample 1576021 | NCBI WGS metagenome assembly OGWI01 (sample SAMN07581557, study PRJEB24739) | freshwater metagenome | place: Singapore | collected 2015-04
GTTTCCCAGTCACGATAATCCGCCCAATAGTTGTCTGCTGAAACCAAATCCCCAACCTTGAAAGTCATTGTCCGGTACTCCCCAACGCTCCTGAACCACGATTAGAAATAGTAATTGGATACCAACTATTAATCGTATCGTCGGCAGCAGCAACAAAACGAACTGGCGCAATTTGAATTACAACGCCTTGGGCAATCTTGTCGCCTGGATTAATTGTCTGCGGTTCAGTTCCAATATTGTGAAGATTCACAAAGACCTCTCCGTCATAACCCGAATCCACAACGCAAGCGCCAACGATTAAGTGTCGCTTTGCCGCCATAGAAGAGCGGTTCATAATCTGCATCATAAACCCGTGTGGAATCCCAAACTTAAGTCCAGTTGAAAACAACTTGGACTCACCCGGCAAAATGGTAATTGGTTGAAAGTCAATCGGGTTGAACGGCAAATCCAACCCAGCATCAGACGGGTTTGCTCGCGTTGGGTAATTGCGAGCGTGAGGTAGGGCGTAGTATTCAAGCATCATTTTGGGTTCGTCCTTGCATTAGAGCGTCATATGCGGAAACAAGTTCGTCAATGTTTTCCTTCTTTTTAAGCATACGATATGCCTTTGTAATGTTGCTAATTTCTTCCTTGGTTAGCCAACCTTGGGAAATAAAGTCCTTACGAAGTTCCTTCCTGGATTCTTGGAATGGTTCCATAGCGTCTTCAATTGACTTCAATACCTTAATGTATTCAATCATCTTCTCGTTTCTATCGTTAGTAGTCGTAGTATCAGTCTCGGTCATAGTGTCTCCTTGTGGTTGTATTGTATCTCATGCGACCGCTTTGGTCAAGGCGCTTGACACCGCCTTTTCTTTCATCTTTGCCTCAACCATAACATCAATATCAAATTCATATGTGTTTGGGAGGTACTTTACAAAATCTGAATGCGCTTGTGGTTTGATCTTTGGATCGTTGTATTCTTCTGACCTGCTTTCTGAATAGTGAGTGGCCGGTTTGATATTGCCCCATGTTGAAACAGCAAGAGCAAGAGCATCGTATTCAGATTGTTCGCCAGTACAAAACTTGTGGTGGTGATAATCAAAGACGATTGGAATTCCAATATTCTTGTGAATAAGATTGTAAAGATCCAAAGTAGAATACAAACTTGCTTTGTCGTCGTTTTCAACGGTCAGTCGGTTCTTCACGGAATCCGATAGTCTGTCAAAGTTGCGACAGAAATTATCACATGCTTTTTGCTTGTTGCCGTAAGTTGCGCCAACATGAATGTTGATTTTTGCGAATGGCGTTTGATCCAAAAGCAACTTGTCGTGAATCCAAGCATGAATCTCCAAGTCGCGGAGAGCAATGTTGGTAATTCTATCTTCGTCAGAAGTAAGTTTGTTGAAAGGCCCTGGGTGTGATGTAAGACGCTGGTTTGTATCCTTGGCAAACTGACCACACTTTGCCAACCACTTTACAATGTTGTCGTGATCTGGCATATCTTCAAACTTGTACTCGGACGCCCAAGGCAAAATGTCCGAAGACAAACGATAGAAATTGAAACCATTTTTGTGGTTCCATTCCAGAATCTTGTAAAGGTCCATTACATTCTGCAAAGCAAGTTCAGAAGCATATTTGATACCCTTGGCGTCAAATGTCTTGCGAATCATAGACCGGTTAGTTGTAATTGGTTTGGTGTTCTTTGGTTTGCCGTAATCGCGAGGATACGACAACTCCATATTCACACACGCATATCCGTAGTTGGTAGGCAAGGGTCCTCTCGGGGGTTGTCCTTACACTTAACCCCCTGAGCGTTCCTGGCAAGTCAAGGGGTTGTCAAGACCCTATTTACCCGTCTAAAAAACACTCCCTTATGTGGTTCTTTATCTATCTTATTACGAATAGATTTAGGATCAAATCCGAAAAACCTTTGTGCTTCTGATTGACTATCGAATACGATGATCTCATTTGTTGCAAGAATAGTCGCTTCTATAATCCAAACATATCCATTTTCTCTGCGCTTTTGCTGGGTTTTGGCCTGAGATTGTGTCTTATCTATACCTGCTATAATTTGCCAATCTTGCTTTCCTTTGTTCCAAGGTGCCCGTCCTTTCAGTTTCTCGGAAACTTTACGGTATTTCTCTTCTTTTCTTTGTCGTTTTTCTTCTTCTGAAATTATATGCTTCTCTTTGACTATACGGGGGCGATTTTCCCAAGGATTCTTTCCTTTCCTTTGGGAACTCCATAATTCTCTTGTTTCCTTACTTGGAACCCACCCTTTCTGTCCTTCGCCACCAAGAGTCTGATTATATCCATCTATAAATGAATTTTGTTTGCTAATGTATATTTGTTCTAATTCGTTAAGTTTCTGTTCATTATCAGTAGTCTCTACTATTTCCCATTCAAAGGCATCCAAACCCCATTTCTTTAACGCCTTATGGAAATGCGTTTTTGGGTTATCTCGCGAACATTCTCTTATATGCGCCTTCTTCCTTGACTCAAAAGAATAGGTAGTTTTACCAACATAACATTTGCCATTAATCTTATTTCTTGCAATGTAAATAATCATTTTTTACCTCTATTATAAATAGTTGATAGAGACAAAAAACGCCCAAGTATAGCAAGTTGCTATTGTGATTCTTTGTTTTTCTTTTGCCACTTAAACGAAGATTCGTCTTTTGTTATTGGACCACCAATAGAGTAGGTAGTACAAACCCTCCGAGAGTGGCATTTAAAATGATGCATCCAGCAATAACCAAATTCGCCTGGTCCTTCAATTTCTTCGTCAGGAATAGGCATACAATCTTTCATTCTTGGTGAAACATCAAAAGCAACACAATTACCACAAAGAGACTTCTTTGCTTCTTCGGGAGTTGTGTCCCATTTATCTGCTATTTTCTTCCAGTAATCTTTGTTTGGTTCATTAGGATTCAAAGGTCCATAGTGATACTCTTCTATTGTCGCATCACGATTCTTTGTGTTTAATTCTAAATCTTGGGTTGCTTTTGGACAAGAAAGCAGATTTCCAACTACGATTTTTATCATTTATTAGTCCTCTGCTTAATTAGTTTCAACTGACCTTTTTCCAACTCTTCGCAACGGAACCTCTTGTAGAAAGTCCCCATTGTTCTGAATAAGATGCTTTTAGAAGATAAGGTGTGTTGATTTGTAGTGTTTCGCCTTTCTCAACCGCCCAGCAGCGAATCGTTTGGTCCAAAGAACTTGTGTCTGTTGCTACAACTTGTAAGTAATCTTTACCCGATCCACTTACTTTCTTTTCTACCTTTCGAACAACGCACCAAGCAAGTCCAAGATCAGGATCAAACTCGGAGATAGAAGGAATGCACATTTCGTCAAACTTGTTAAGCATTTTGTCATCAACCAACATAGTGATTGGGAACTGACCTGTAAGTTCTGAAAGGAATCCAATCTTCTCGTCTTCGGTAAAATCACCTTCGGGAGCATAAGCAATAATGTTTTCGTCTAGGTCTTTTTGTTTTCTTGGACGATCAACAGCAACAGCAGACCAGAAGTGCTTTAAACCCGTAAATCTTGAATCAACAAGAGAGTTTAGTGCGCCTGCTCTTACAAGAACATCCAACGCTTTCTTGTTTAGTTTGGAATAACGCATATTCTTATTAAACAAGAAGTCCTCAACATTATTAAATGGACGACCCTTAAAGATTTCTTCGATTGCGGATTGTCCCAATCCTTTTACTACCGTTAAAGGTTGAATAAGAGTTTTCCCGTCTTCGCCAATCTCCCAGTCGATTCCAGAAGTGTTAATGTTAAGTTCCACAATGTCGAACCCAAATGACTTTGCGATTGAGATTGCTTTCTCTTTGTTTGCTTCGCTTTCCTTTTCCAAGTAAGCAGCGATCCACTCACTTTCATAGTAAGTAAGCAACCAAGCACATTGATAAGAAATAACAGAATAAGCAACGGCGTGTGATTTATTGAAACCATAACCAGAGAAGAACTTAAACTTTTCCCAAAGTTCGTTTGCTTCTTTTTGCTTCATTCCTTTCTCAACACAACCTTCGACAAACCTGTCGTAAAGTGATTGAAGAACTTTATCAGTTTTGCCTGTGCCTTTCTTGGTTAGAACTTTGCGAAGTGAGTTGCCTTCGTCAAGTGTAATGTTTTTACCAAGTCGGTGAGCAAGCAAAGCAATCTGCTCTTGGAAGATAAGGAACCCGTAAGTTTCTTCTGTGATTGACCTGTATTCTTCGTTGTAGTAATGAACCAAGTGTGGTCGCTTTTTTGCTTCAATGTAATCTTCGTGAACATTCGCAGACAAAGGACCGGGACGATAAATCGAGGTAATAGCAGACAAATCGATAATCGAAGTTGGTGCCACTTGGACGCAAAGGTTTTGTGCGCCGGATTCTGTGAACTGGAAAACGCCCGCCCATTTGCCCTTCTGGAAAACTGATTTATAGACCTTTGAATCATTTAAATCCAAAACATCTGGGTGTAGGTTCTTTTGGTAGAAGTCGCTAATGTCCTTAAATGTTGGGTTCTTAATGTTGTGCTTGCGACGGAGAATGTGCTTGATTGCGCCTTCAAACATTCGTAAGGTTGAAAGACCCAAAATGTCGAACTTAATGAATCCCATAGGTTCAAGGTGGCGAACATTTTGTCCCTCAGACCAAGGAGTTTGTCGAACATTCTTCGAAGAAATAAGAGGCATATATTTATCTAAATCTTCGGCAACAACGACGCCCCCGGCGTGTCGGGAACACGATCTTACTTGTCCGTAAAGAGCGTCAATGTGGGTCGCAATGTTTGGGTAAGTCCGCAAGAACTCTTGTAGAGTTGGCGAATATTGCTTTACTTCTTCGAATGTTGGCGTATAGACACCCGCTTTGATTCCGTGGGCGGTTTTCGCTGCTGGCGTTGCTTCCGCCATCATTTTGCCCGTCACTTTATTGACTTCGGTAAATGGAATGCCGTAAAGTTTGGAAATGTCCTTTACCAAAGATTTAAGTTGTAGAGTGTTCCAGTTTGAGATTGGAACAACAACATTATCGCCCCACTTTTCAATAAGAACATCTTTAATCGCCATAGGGTCAGCGACATCGAAGTCGATATCTGGGTAATCTGTCGCATCTGCCCGCAAGAACCGGGAGAATAGTAGATTGTATTTGATTGGATCGATTTGAGTAATATCTAGTGAATAAGCAACCAACGAACCGGCAGCAGAACCGCGACCGGGACCAGTAAGCATATTTTCATTAGAAACCTTAACAATCTCATTCATAGTCAAGAAGTATTTAGAGAATCCGCGATCACCAATTACATCCAATTCCAGTTTAAGGCGATCTGTGTATTCTTTGTTGTTGTGTAGGTTCTTTGCCCTCAGACCTTCCAAACAGAACTTTTCAAGGGCAGAGTTAGCAGTTTCGCCAGCAGGAACAACAAAGTCAGGAAGACGAACGGTATTATCGGGATAGAACTTTTCAACACGATTCATAGCGATATTGTGGGTTTCTTTGATTGAATCCAAAACAACATTATCGTCATATTTCGCATTACAAAGTGAAGAATACTTTTGGTAAGATTCCCACATTTGGTCGCCGTTCTTTGGGTAAAGTTCATAACCAATTTCTTCTACTGAAATAGGAAGTTCGCCGGAACCCGCCCATTCAGGACGACCTTGACCCAACCAACCAAGACGCTTGTAAAGTTCTCGGTCTTTCCAAGCATTAGGGTTTGGATAATGTGAATCTGCTGTTGAGATAAGTTTTACTCCAAACTCCTCGCAAACTTGAATAATGAAATGGTTTAAGGAATGTTGTTCTGGAACATTATTCCACTGTAATTCGCCATACCAGCGGTCGCCAAAGATACTTACCATTTCCCTTGTAAGTTCTCGCATAGAGTCCAAGATTGCTTTTTCGCCCTTGTCTCGGTTTTCCCAATAGCAACCAGCATAAACGCCACCAAGACAAGCAGAAGACGCGATAATGCCTTCGCTGTGATTACGGAGCATTTCAAAATCAACGCGAGGATAACGATAGTAGTTTTCTTCACGATAAGAATCTGAAACCAGTTTGAATAGGTTGTTTAGACCAGTTTGGTTTTGAGCAAGCAAAACAAGGTGGCGACGACGATTTAGAATACTCGCAGACGACTTCTTGGTTTCTTCTTCGTTTTCAATTGTGGTTCCGCTTGTTTCGCCTTCAACGACTTTTTGCGCTTGCTTCTTGTCTTCCATCGCCTTTGTGTATTCTTTACGCCAATCGGAGATAGAAGGAACAAAGTATGCTTCGCAACCATAGATAGGTTTAAAGTTCTTACCTTGTTCTTCCATTTTCTTTGCGTGAAGAACCGAATATGCTAGCGAATTACAATTGCCGTGGTCAGTAATCGCCATAGCGTCCAAACCATTCTCATAAGCAAAGTTGAAATGATCTTCTGGATACCCAAGAGCATCAAACACAGAACCCGCTACTGTATGGGCGTGTAGATTAACAAATGGAATGGTTGGGACAATACGCTCTATTTGATTATTATTATTCATTCCAAGCAACTCCTTTTAGTATGTCGGAACAAGTATTCCTACTTATGTTGTACTCTTTCGCTAATTTAGTAATTGTTATTTCTTCTGTATTGTATCTGTTCCTGATTTCTCTTACAATATGAATGTTTAACTTTTTACCACCTTTGGTAAGTAAAGTTTTTTTTATTTGTTCGCTTATTTTCGCCTTATTTTCGTCAGTATGTCGTTTTCCATAAAAGGGATTATTCTCTCCTTTCATTCTGTCACTATGTTCTTGTAATTTCAATCCTTTGTTCCAAGGTCTTCGTCCTTTTAGGGAATTGCTTATTTTTGTTTTTGTTTCCAAACTTCTTTGCTTTCCATAATTTGGGTTATTATTACCTTTTTTGCCATACATAGGATTATCCTTTCCAGATACTTTATGGTGATTGAGACTTATTTTTCTTCTACTTTCCCGACTATGTAATCTGCCATATGTATTACCAGCGATTTTACAAATATTGTAAAGAACATAGAATTTGTATTTATTTATCCATCTTTGTTCCGCTTCAAGCAACAAATCAACATTTTCGATAAATTCAAGTATTTCAAAAGTTATCTGACTTTCTCCGTATTTGTTGAATGCTTTTTGTAGTTGGGGATTGATATGCTTATTTTTTCTTAACCGATTTAGGTGTTGTGATTTTCTTTTAGCAAAATTTAGCGAACTTCCTATGTAAAACCTATTACTATTTTTAAAACTTATTTTGTAAATAACAGACATCAATATTTCTCCTAACAATAGTAAATAGTTTAAAGAAACTTGAATGGACTATGTTAGCAAAAAACAATACGCTCAGTCATTATGTTCTCCGTCTTCAATGAACTTCTCAATATGAACTTGTACTTGCTTGTATTCTTCTGTGTAAGGTGGGTAGAAGTATCTTACATAATACTTGTATCCTGACTTTTCAAGGGTACTGTTCTTTGACTTGTAATGTTCTGTGATTTTATTACACCATTGAACAACAGACTTGTAAGTTGTATTCTTTAACTCAACAGGACAAGGTCCGCTAGGGATAATTACTGTTACATTAACCGCAACTCCCATTTCTTTTTGAGTATTTCTTTTACCTGTCTTTTTAACTTTTGGTTTCTCAACCGTTTCCGTCGTCGTCTTCTTCGCTCTCGGCATCTGTTAAATCCTCTGCTGTTGGGTTCCATTCGTGATAGTGAATGAATATTCTTCCTGGGAATCTTATTGTTTTTCGTTCTTCCGAACCTAAATAAAGACAATATTTATCCCAGTTGTCGATTTCATAAAACCAAGAAAAATCTATGATCTTGGGGTCCTCTACCTCGCGCTGGTCAAGCAACCTATCCAGGCCGACCTCTTTTGTAAAGCGTTCCCTTTTGGTTTTGTCATCGTCTTGACTACCGAAAGACAACTCAATCTCTTTAAACTTATTCCAGAAAAATTTAAAGTCATTTCCGTCAAATGTAAAAGGCAATAACAGATTATCTTTTATTGTTTTGCCTTCGTAAGCAAAATAAACATTTTTAGATTTTACAAGTTCTCTTCTTATTGGTCTTAACTCTTTTGTAGGATAAATCCCAAAAGGAAAAGAAACATAATAATAATCTGGTTGAGTCCATTTACTTACTGCTGACGAAATGTTGTAGCAAGTCATAGCACCTTGAATAATAGACCAAGGCAAGCAGTTTGATTTGTAGTAAAACTTCTCTGGAATAGGAACATAATAAACCGGTATGTATCTTCGGTATTTGTCGGGCGCAAAAGCAAGCGAGTTAGATCCTACCGTTACTGGATCTAATGTGTAATCACCGATTCTTTTGCGGATTATTGGTTTGGTTTCTAGATTACAAACAATCCAGATTGTGTCGCAGCCTGCCATAGCGCAATCGTGAACCGCTTTTTCAATAGCATAATAGTTTTGTGATAATGGGATCATTACATCGTCCCAAACAAATCTAAAATCTTTTGGACTATCTGCTACTGGGACAATTCCGGCAAGGTGTGTAATTTTTGACATAGTTTTATGCTTTCTGTTTGGTTGTTTTTATGGTTGTCCCAGATTTCTTGTGGGTCGTTGTTTAAGAATGTTATGTTTTCTTTATCGTGATATTTGTAGGTAGAAATGTTCTTTATTTCTCTTTCGTCAAAAACAATAACCGCGTATTGATCTGTGCCTTTTTCTCTTAAAATCTGTTGGACCCTTACTCTTGTAAGACCAACGCCCATAGTGTCATCATCTAATTCTTGTTTTGTTAGATAAGACCGAGCGACACAATCTTTCAGAAAAGGTTTTGTGACTCTTTCTGATTCGTGGAACCAAATCTGTTTCACATAGTTTCTTTCTTGGAACTCTAACTTTTCTATTTCCCATTTTGCGCCTTCTCTAATAAAAAACCAATCTAAAACTTCATATTTTTCTTCAATAATGTCGTAATGATAATCAAATGAGTTTAAATGCTCTGGTTCAAAGACAATTAACTCTTTGTAGTTTAATTTCATAAACGAATTATTTGTAATAACCCTAAGTTGGTTTGGTTCGTATCTAATGCCTGTTGAAATTCCGGCAGAGACAAGCAAACCTTTAACACCCAAAACTATGTGAAGCAAAGTCCATAACTTAATTTGTTTAACTTCTTCTTCTTTGAAACCAAAAATCTCTGGTTTGTCTAACTTTATTGTGTCGCCAAAGAAAGGTGGGGACGCTTCTTTAAAAACAACTGGGTAATCGTGTAAAAAAGCATACAATAAAGCAGGTAGGCCAGAACCCACTACGATTTTGTCATAATGGAATTCTGGCCTTATTTTCATCCTTTTCCTTGTCCTCGATACCTTTTTCTGTATCCCTTTGGAACGGTTCCGTTAGAACCAAGGGACTTAAACTTGGAATGTTTTCCATTCCCAATTGAAGTTTTCTTCTTGGAACCTTTGTAATCTTTGCTGCTGTATTTATTCAAGTTCTATCTCCATTAGAAATGTTGTCAAAAAGTCCGTCCTGTTCCAGTTGAACCAAATCAGAACATCCTCCTATGTGATTACCATCAAGATAAATCTGTGGTAATGTGGTTGCCCCTGCCAGTTTTGCTAAAAGTTCTCTTGCTACTGGATTATTATCCATAACCCTAACTTCGAACTTCGCTCCACGATTTTCAAGTATTTGAACTGCCCTATCGCAATAAGGGCATCTGCCTCTTGAATAAGCATAAACTAAAAACATTTTATCTCCTACCAATCGTTAAATAATCTTTGTTGTCTTTCGTTGTCTTTTTCTGTTTGAATTTCTTTAATCATTTTCGTAACCAAGTCAAGTAAAGTTCTATCTTTGTAAGAAGTTGTGCTCCACATTAGATAAGAATGAAACTCAACTAATTGATCGTAAGTCATTTCAATTGTATATTTATTAGACATTATTAATAAACTCCATAATAAAAACAAAAACACAAACTGCCAGAGAAACAGACATAAAAAAATAATAATGCCAATCGTCCCTAGTCATTTCTACTCCAATCCCAGAAATACTCTGTGAGATTCCAACTGAATGTTCCATTATCCCAGAACCAAGTGATAATCCCGTCTCTTTCTACATCTTTTGTAGCATTTCGCAGATCTTCGATAGAAGAAAGATAAGGACGACCAAAGTACTGATAATGAATTCCTGCTTCGGTTTCCTTGTAAAAGAGTTCTACAAGTTCGCAAATGTCTTCTTCGTCTTCCACTCCAACCTTAATCATTCCGTATTTCCAGAGCATTTAAATTCCCTTTGCTTCTTTCAGTTCGCGTTCCAAAGAATCTCTTTGGCCTTCTAGGTATTCTATTGTTTCGAACATTGTTCCGCCACAATTACACCAGTCATACCAAGTAGGACAATCACTTGGATCGTCGTGCTTTCCGTTGTAGCACTCTCTCCAAAAATCGATTTCTTCGTCAGGTGTCATACATTCAGCGCAACGATCTTTTGTTTCCAGATAAGTATCGCAGATTCTTGTTGGATGCGGTGTCATTGGTGTTCCTTCATCAGATTTTTCTTCTTCTTCAATTGGCTGGGATGGGTTATAAACAACTTCGTTTCCAAAACTATCCCAATTGGATCGATAATTTCTGGCGAACATTTCGAGGTAAGGGCCTTCTGATCGTGCCTCGATTAGTTCATAAGTTTCTTCTGGCTTCTTACTATGTTTTTTAGCCGAGATTGGTTTTCCGCCGATAAGCGACGAAAGGGAGTTGTTACTCTTCTTGGGAGTAAAACCATTACCCTTTACGGCGAATAGACAAATTTCGTGTTGGCCTCTAAAATACTGACCCAATCCAATCTTAGATTTCGCCCAAACTATGTTGGTGATGTAGCGGAAACCAAGATTTTCAATAATCCTCAAAGCCTCTGGAAGATGGTTGTTGGCAACCCACATGTAAAGATGGGCGTTGTCTTCAACTTTACCATCTAAAAAGTCCTTCATTACTTTCAAGATTTCGCTTTCTTTAAGAAGCGGATAATGACGATCCGCTCCTCTCTTAATCTTACCGCCACCTGTTTGGTTCCAAGGCGGATCGGCATAGATTGTCTTGTATTTCTTCATTCGCGGTTCCTCCTAAACGCACCAACCGCTTCCGGCCATAGGTCTGTCGCGATTTCAAGGCACGCTTCGGCAACCCTTTGGATTTCCCATTGTGCGCCTTCGTGAGTTCGCAAATCAATAAACTTCAGTAGGTTCGATAGATTGACGGTTCCGTAAAACTCTGTGTAAAGGTTCTGTGGTAGAATGCCTCTTGCTTGCTCTCGGCAAACGCCTGCTTCCATAAGATCGTTGTAAAGTTTGACTGCTTTTTCATTCCAATCCTGAATAACCCTTGACGCATCACCTTGGAAACCGGCGTTGTTGTAAGGAACTGGAACCATAGGGTTGATTAGTTCTTCTGCGTTGGATGCTTGTCGGTTTGACTTGTGTTGGGTTCGGAAACTTGCTGGTTCATAGAACGCAAGGTTCTCGTCCGTATAGCGTCTTGAAATCTCATTGTAAGACCAAGTGCGGTGTCGGTGGTGTTGCGAGCGCACAAAAAGAGGAACGACAAACCTGAAAGTAACAAGGTTATGCTCAAAAGTAGAGGTGTGCTTATGATCAACAAGATAAGAAATAAGCTTTTTGTCTCTTTCGTCCAGTTCATCTTTGTGCTTTCCAAAACTAACTCTTGCTGAATTTACGATTGTAAGACAATCGCCCATATGCTGTATATACTCTACTTTTCCGATTCCGTCGCCGTAGAGGTCAATTGATTTACTGTAAGACATACTTTACTTCCTTCCATTTGTTCGATTTGGCGGTCTAGATACCACCTTGCTTTCTTTAGGTCTTCTAACACCCTGTCGTGCTTCTTGCCAGCGCGTGAAATGTATTTGACGACATTTCCTAAATGAAAACCCAGGTTCCACGCTTCAATAACTTTGATTGCTTCGTAGAGGTTTTCTTTTCCTCCGTAATGATCTGGGTGATCTACTTTGTCTGTCATTTTGTTTTCCTTTGATTATGTTCTATCAAGTGCTTTTCGCACAGAATTGGTTCCCAAGTGCTTCTTTGCTCTTTTTCTTCTGGAGTAAATTCAAACGCTTTGTCTCCACAAATTTCGCAAGTAGAATAAGACATAAACTCTGCCATATTGATTACACCGCGAACATAGTCATCGACCATATTTGTGTAAAACCTGAGACCACCAAACTTTTCTTTGATTTGAACTGCTTTAACTTGGTTTGCTTGATTATTGTTTCTTGCTTCAAGATTATCACAATGATTTTGGATTAATCCACAAGCATTATCTAGAATCTCTTTCCAGCCTTGATTGCATTCAAAATAAAAGTTTTCATTGAAAATCTTTGGGTAGCGTTCGATTAGTTCATCACCCCAATATTTCGTTTCTTCACTCAATTTAACTCCAAGTTGCGATTAGGTAGTTGTCTGTAATGAAGTTCAGGGTCTTGCCCTCAACCTCTACCCTCTCTATAACGTGCGTGGGCACAACAGCAAGGTCCCCGACCTCCACTTTACAGTCGCTTGACTTGGACAAAATGCGAACAACTGAATAAGGTTTAATTTCCCTATCGTCCAGACCTTCTGGAACAAAGGAAGAATATTGTTTCTTTCCTTCTGTTTTTTGGATTTCAATAAGAAGATATTTATTTAGTGGTTTTAGATTCTCTAACATTTTAGACCTCTGTGAATTTTCTGTTTTTTTCTATAATTGTTTGAAATGTTTCGAACTTTTGCTTTGGTAAAACTGAATCGTGCAGTTTCCCGCACCTTGAACAAATAAACCTAACAAAATCCGATCCATCCACTTTTGCTT
>OGWI01000062.1_pt1 | contig 12415 bp, 19 predicted proteins | sample 1576021 | NCBI WGS metagenome assembly OGWI01 (sample SAMN07581557, study PRJEB24739) | freshwater metagenome | place: Singapore | collected 2015-04
GTTTCCCAGTCACGATAATGTCGAATTGTGCCCTTAACCCAAGAGACTGATTATCAACCAGACGATGATTTTCCGGCTGAAGTGCACGAGGCCGCGCTTGATAAGTTGACCATGATTGCGCAGCAGTTGCAGAGCGACAGTTCAAATACTGTTAAAGCTCCTAATTCTGACACAATCACGTTAAGTCGTTTGCCGTCACAAAGTGCAAGAGCTAACAAAGCCCTGGTATTTAGTGCTACCGGCGACGTAGGCGTGTCAACTGACAATTATGTGGATCAAGCTACAAATGCCGCGGCAAGTGCTGCTTCAGCTTCTAGTTCAGCTAGTGCGGCAAGTACTTCGGCCACTAACGCGGCTACCTCAGCCAGTTCGGCTGCTAGTAGTGCTAGTGCCGCGGCAGCGTCAGCCGCTAACCTTGGTAATGCCATCCTGCGTACAGCAGCTACTGGTGCGGCGATTATGCCAACAGGCACTACTGCCGAACGACCTACTCCGGCCACTGGTCATTTTAGATTTAATAGTTCCCTTTCTCAGTTTGAAGGCTACAATGGGACAGCCTGGGGAGCGGTCGGTGGCGGTGCTACTGGCGGCACAGGCAACCAAGTAATCTATGAGAATGATCAAGTTATTTCTGCTGACTACACGCTTACTGCTGGCAAGAACGGCATGTCAGCTGGCCCTGTCACAGTGAACGCTGGCATCACCTTAACCATCCCCACAGGCGCAACCTACACGATAGTCTAATATGCCCATCTCCATCAACGGCACAGGATCAATCACAGGGCTATCCGCAGGCGGATTGCCTGACGCAAGCATCGTGACGGCTGACATTGCGGATAGTGCGGTGACGACTGCAAAGGTGAATGATGCGGCGATTACCTATGGCAAGCTATCCACCTCCGCAACCGAGGCTGATAATGTAAAAAAACGTGTTGCTGTTGCCTATGCCGTGGCAAATGACGGGGGAACACTCCAGAGCGGAGGATTTGGATTCTCCTCAGTTACGGATGGTGGGACTGGACTATTACAATTAAATTTCAGTTTTACAGCTTCAACAAATGCAGTTGCCGTTGCTACAAACCATTCAAGCGGTGCAATGGGCGGTATAGAGAGAACTGGGCTTACAACTGGGTCTGTAACATTTCAAAGCAGAAATTCTGGTGGAAGCGCACAAAATACAAACATTAGCTGTATTGTTTTTTCTGAGTAATATGAAAAAAATTATTTATAGAACAGAAAATGGAGTTTCAATTATAACTCCTTCTCCTTGGAGTCAGTTGTCAATCGAGGAAGTTGCAAAAAAAGATGTTCCAAGTGGACTGGAGTATTCAATCATTGACTCATCCTTAGTGCCACATGACAGGACATTTAGGGAGGCTTGGGAGTATTCGGAAAATGCCGTAATCATCAATCCCGACAAGGCCAAGGCCATCTGGAAAGACAAATGGCGGGAAGCTCGCAAGCCCCTTCTTGCCTCCTTGGACATCGAATTTATGAAGGCCGTTGAGGCTGGAGATTCGGCAAAGCAAGCCGAGATTGCGGCCAAGAAACAGGAACTTCGGGATGTGACCCAGACCGATATCAGCGGCAACTCACCCGAAGAGATCAAGGCCGTGTGGCCTAGCGTGTTGGGAGAAAAACCATGAGCCTCCTCAAAGCCAATTCAGTCCAGATCGGCCAATCCGCCACGGCCACCAACAACTTCACCCTGTCCGTGCCGTCCTCACCCGATGGCACGATCAAGCTGGCGAGGGGAAATAGCGGGGCGACTACGGCTGATGTTCTTTCCGTCAATGCGAGTGGGGCGATTACTGGTGCGACCATCTCTGGTGCGACCATCAATTCCTCCACGCTCAACGGAGGCTCCATCACGCTTGGTACGGCTCAGAACTCAACTAGCGGAACAGCGATTGATTTTACTGGGATTCCGAGTTGGGTGAAAAAGGTAACCGTGGTATTTAATGCAATTAGTTTAAGCGCAACAGATCATTTTCTTGTTCAGATTGGGTCTGGCTCAATAACATCATCTGGGTATTCTTCAGCATTTTCATACGTTGCAACAACCACAAGTCTAAGCAGTACAACTTCAACATCTGGATTTGGGATTTGGGGGTCATTTGCAGGTGGGGCAACATACGGATGTATGCAGATTATGTTATTAAATTCATCTTCATATTTATATGTATCCTCTCATTCGGCTGGTGAGTTTATTGGGCCAGCAACAAAACTTGGAGGAGGGTCTATAACATTGGGAGGATTATTGGATAGAGTTAGGATAACAAGAACAGGAACAGACACCTTTGACGCTGGCTCCATCAACATCATGTACGAAGGATAATTTATGCCCCTCTCCATCCACGGAACCAACGGAATCACTTTCAATGACGGGTCAACCCAGAACACCCGCCCTGCGGTTGGGTTTAAAAACCGCATCATCAACGGCGATATGCGGATTGACCAGAGGAATGCTGGGGCGAGTCAGAGCATAACTGCTGCATCACCATCATACTCGGTTGATAGATTTATTGTAAGGCCAATCGGAGGAACTGTAACAGGGCAGCGAGTGGCTGGAACTGGGTCAACTCAATATGTGTATCAAATTACTGGTGGAGCATCCGTAACTCAGTTGCAATTTGAGCAGAGAATTGAAGCAAGTAATTCGTATGATTTAGCTGGGTCAAGCGCAACTCTATCGGTAAATCTTTCTAACAGCCTATTAACAACGGCAAGCTGGATTCTATACTACGCAAACTCAACAGATAACTTTGCGTCCAACACCCTGATATCGTCTGGCAACTGGACAATTTCATCAACAATAGCTAGGTATAATGCAACAATTTCAATTCCAGCAGCAGCGACTACTGGATTGTATTTGATTATCTTTGTTGGTGCACAAACTAGCGGAACATTCACAATAGGTAATGTCCAACTCGAAGCTGGCTCAACCGCCACCGACTTCGAGCGCAGGCCGTATGGGACGGAGCTTGCGTTGTGTCAGAGGTATTTTGAAAGCACAAGGGCAGGTATACGAGCAGCTCGTGAATCTGGCAATCTTTTGGGGGTAAATATACCATTTAAGGTTACTAAGAGAGCCGCACCAACAATGACTAGGATCAATGATGGAGGTTCGAGTGGCATTTCTTTTCAAGGATTTATAAATACTGACGAGGAATCGTCTTCAATTCAATGGACTGTGTCTACCACAAACGCTTATGTTTATAATGCAACATCAACAGCAAATGCGGAGTTATAACATGTATAAATTAACGCAACATAACTCTGTTATACGATCTGTAGACAACGCCTTCATCCCATTCGACCCCGCCAACACAGATTACCAAGAATATCTCAAATGGATTTCCGAAGGCAACGAGCCGCTTCCTGCGGACGAGCCAACATTAAATGAGTCCGCCTCCTGACAAATTTAAAGACCGCTGGATTGAAAAATCCATCACTGAACTTGGTCTTGAGATCAAAGCCTTGACAGCCGAGCAAGTGAAAACAAGAGAACTTGTCGCTAGACTTGAAGAACGGTTTACTACTAAAGCAGGAAGCATTGGCGGTTTTGTAGGCGCAGTCATTAGCGGAGTAATCACGGGTCTTGGCCTGATTTTTCACCGAGGTAACTAACCGTGGCCTACACTAACGACGACCGCTTGCAGGTGGCGTCGCAGGCCGTCGATGGCGTCCTGTTGATTGGTAATTTTACTGCCACTACTTCTACCACGCTTCGTCAACCAAACCCAGAACGTACGTGCCTTGTAGTTTTTAATGAGGGCCCTGGAATCTTGTATTTACTTTATGGCCCGGGCACGGTAAGTGATACTAACTACACCGTGGCCCTTTTTCCAAATGCTATGTTAGAGTTACCTTTTTACCAGGGAGAAGTGCGCGGTATTTTTGATACGGTCGCAAGTAATGCTAAAATAACGGAGTTATAATATGCCAGTTTCACAAAGTTTTGGATTTTTACCAGTAAACACGCCACTTGAGGTTACTGATGGTGGTAATTCATTAACTGTTGATGGACCTCTTACTGATACTCAGTTAAGGGCAACCGCCGTTCCAGTAAGTGGAACTGTAACTGCCAATACCGGTCTTACCCAACCATTAACGGACGCGCAACTTCGAGCCTCCTCTGTTCCTGTAAGTGGTACGGTTGGGATCAGCGGAACTGTTCCTGTTTCTGGCACTTTCTGGCAGGCCACTCAGCCAGTAAGTGGAACAATTACAGCCGCCCAAACAACTGCGGCAAACCTAAATGCCACCGTGGTTCAAGGGACTGCAACAAGTCTAAAGACTCAGGCCGAGAATTATCAAGGTGGTTCTGCCGTTGGCTCAGGAAATCCACTTCAAGTTACACTTGCCAATACTGGATCTAATTCAACTGCAATTCTGACCACAAACCGTGGGGCAACTGGAGAGGCAACAGTATCCAGCTTCACTTCCACGACTTCAGCAACCCTGAAATCATCTAATTCAAACAGAAAGGTTCTGACTATCTACAACGAGGGCGCAGGAAATCTTCACGTTCTTTATGGAAGTGGGACGACCAGCACTACTAACTACTCCGTAAAGTTATTTAGCGGTGATTATATTGAGATTGATAAATACACGGGTCAGGTGAACGCCATTTTTGCAACGGCTGGAACGGCTAGGGTTACGGAGATTACCTAATGCCTCTCTTTTCGGAATTGGCCGTAAATAGATTAAAATTATCAAATACGGCTGGTAAGACAACCATCAATACTGGGGCTGGAGGATTTTGCTTCTTTATTTTAAAGCCAAAAACTTTAGTAACAATGCGAAATATCATTGGGAGTAATCCTCCATGGGCAGACCCTTTTAGTTTCTCAGATTATGTAAACTTTTATTATGACAAAAATTTTTCATCAACCAGTCCAGTCATATTGGATACGCCAGAACTCAGTGGCGTTTATATGCAAGCCATTATTGCTGATGTCGCGATTGGTGATGGAGTGGTTGACGCAATGACTGGCGATCCTGTTTCTGGGATTGTTTATTTAAGTATTACAACATTTGCCCACGATCTTGGGAATGTTCCAGTTCCAACAAGTGCAGTTGCAGTTCAATCGTTAAATTACAACACGGAGGTTGGACTTGAAAATAGAAACCGAGGATACGGACTTATTCAATCAGCATGAACAAAAAAGCTAAAAAAACTGAGATTCTTTCTGAAAGAATAAAATTCCTGCAAGGAATAGCCTCCTCCTCCCAAAAGGAAGTTGAGCGTTGCCTTGCGGAGATTGATGCGGCGCAGACTGAGGAGGAACTTTCATTGGTAAAGTTCACGCCTCCAGAGATTTTATGAGCAAGGACGAACAAGCCATCCAAGCCCTTCAATATCTCCTCGATGAAGGCTTCATTGCGACTGGCTATCGGGATGGCGAGCCTGCTTTGTTTTTAACAACAAACATACAGGAGGTACATAATACTCTTCGTCAACGTTTTGCCAAGCAAGACGAGGCGGATTGGTGGAAAAAATAACATGCCATTGTACAGAAATATAGGATATAATCATAAATAAAGGAGATACAAAATGAACTGGATCACTGAGAACTTTGCCAACATTATGGCCGTTGTCGGGGCAATTATTGTCCTGGCTCGGATTATCGTTAAATTGACGCCGACCCCTGCCGATGATTCAATCCTTGAAAAGATTGTTTCATTTCTCAAGGCTCTCGGTCTACACATCAACGATAAATAATGGTTGACATTTCAGCAATCATAGGCGGCCTTGGATCCATTGCCAAGGTCGTCTATGATTTGTTGAATGAAACTGATAAGGAGAGGTATGACAAACTCGTTAAAGAAGCCCTTAAAGATTGCGAACAATTTCGTGATGCGCTTCTTGACGATGACTGGGATTCTGTGCAGTCTTTGTTTGACGGCTTGCAGCACGGTATCAAGGTCGGTCTTACCTCCACTGAGCGTCGCCAACTCCAAGACACCATTGTCGGTAAACAGCTCGACTGTCTCGACGTCCTCGGACTCTACTGCAGAGCCAGGTCAGCGCAACTCTGCAACGAAGTAATTGTCTTATCCAATCGTGCTAACTTTAAAGACAGCTGATCAGATAAGCGTCTCTAAGATTTTGACGCTTGCTGAGGGGTTCCAGGAGCGCGTGCGTGCCTGGTACCAAGAATGTATCGACAAAAGTCTACTAGTTTATGTATACTGTGGATACAGGTCCAATAAAGAACAAGCGGAATTATACAAACAAGGGCGAGAAACACCAGGACGAAAGGTGACGAACGCCAAGGCCGGCCAGTCATTTCACAACTATGGCCGGGCGATTGACTGGGTGCCGCTTAAACCTCATGACAAATCTTTTGAATTTTTTGAGGCAGCCTGGGAAAGCAAGTACATGTATGAACAAGGACAACTCATTGCAGCTAAGTATAACTTACGCTGGTTGTCATGGGAGATGCCACACCTAGAAGACGGTAATTACAAGGACTGGCGTGAACTTAGCGCCTTGTCGAAGGAGTCGATTCAAGAATGTAATTCCGAATCTGATAAAGAGTCTGACCATCGTTCGACACCCAAGCATTCCGAATCCGGTAAGACGTCGTCCCGTCCTGCCACAGGGTGGCGTTCCCGATAACATAACCGCCACCACGACCGGCAAAGTAGCCGGCCTCGTCTTCAGACAAACACGTCGCGCCAGACGTCAAGAAGATTGCTAGCAAGGTTACGCTTATTCTTAATGGCAGATAGTATTTTTTCATCGACTGTATTTTGACACACAAGGTCTACGTATAACACAGAATTGTTTTGACCAATCCGGTGGGCTCGGTCCTCTGACTGTATTCGCGTTTCAAGAGAATAACTGTTGCTGTAATAAACGACCGTGTTTGCTGCCGTCAAGGTCAAGCCAAAACCGCCAGCAGCCGGCGTGCCAAGGAAAAACCTGGCATTGCCTTTTTGAAATAACTCAATGGCCTCGGCCCTGTCATTATTTGACGTGGCGCCAGTGTAACGTACAACGGAGTCATGACCATGGACCTCGCAGATACGATCGTAAATAGCTTGAATATCGCTCGTGTAGTTAGCCCAGATAATTACCTTACCACTGGCCTCGTCAAGTACTTCCATCAGCGCTTCAACACGGTTGTTTGGCAGGTTAATTGTAGTGCCGTCATCTGCTGTAAGGTGGCCACAAACAATCTGATGCAATCTTAGCAGTTGTGTAAGCACGAGCGGTGCTGAGACAAGGTGGCCCTCTAGCAGAGCTAACGCTTGCTTCTTCATCTTAGTGTAGGTTTGCTGCTGCTCTGGCGTCATCTCGACGTACCTAGTTGTATACATTTTCTCAGGGAGTTTTAGGCATTCCTTCTTAGTAATGCGATAACCGTGCTTGCCAAGCAGTCCCTGTAATTGGTCAAGGTTACGATAACCTACAATCTTAGGGTACGTTCTTGGACCTGCTGGCATGTGCATGATCTCGGCATAGTGGTTCCTAAACGAGTAGAAACTTGAATGGCCTGAGATATAGGGATCAAGGAACTTTAACTGCGTGTACAGGTCTAACGGTGATTGCGTAACAGGAGAACCAGTCATGATTCTACGATAGCGGGCTAAGGGCCCTAACTTAACGATGGCCTTTGTGCGTGAGGCTGACGGCGACTTTATGGTTGTACTTTCATCGACCACTAGCATGGCGGTCTTACGCATTAAGAACTGTTGCGCCACCTTGGCTAGATGTGCGTGCGACATTGCCTCCACGTTCATCAATAGGATTGCCAAGTCATCTTGCGAGTCATACAGTCTTTTAAGGTTGTCATCGTTTTTAGACGAGCTTGAGGACCAGAGACTGATACGAGGCTTTATATGGTCTGGCATGTGGGTAGGCAACTCGTTGTTAAGCCAGTTAAGGTACGTACCCTTTGGGGCTATAACAAGGCAGGCATTGACCTTGCCGTTGTCATATAAGTAGGCTAACGTGTCAATTAGCACCTTGGTCTTGCCTGTGCCCATTTCCATAAATAGGCCGTAATAAGGCAGGTCTTTACTTTTTTCCCAACAATCTAACTGATGTGGGAATGGGTTTATTTTAAACGGATAAGGTTGTTTCATAGTCAAACTCAATGCATTGGCTTGTCTTTGGCCGAAGCAAGCCAAGGCTCTTTTTTGCTCTTGTTATGGCCACATACCAAACTCGATGCTCATCGTCACTTGCCGAATAAAGTGCGTCATAGACTGTAGTCGCCATGTCAGTGACTAGCAACACGTGGTCTGCCTCACCGCCCTTAGCACCGTGGATGGTAGACAAGCGGATGTTAGGTTTAACGTCAAGCTTGCCGTTAAGTTCTAGAACTCTGAAGTAGTGATGTTCTACGGGTGACATTCGAACAAGCACCTTGTGCCACGGACCTGTTTGCTTTAAGCCAAAGCTAGACGTTAACTCGCTCATGTTCACAGTCTTATCAGAGTCTAGCTTGGCTAACTGCGCGCGGGAACCATAGATATAGCCTTCTTTGGCGTACATAAGGTCGTAAATTCCTAGGGCTTCCTGGACACTACACCTATGACCGTCGAGTAGTTTATTCCAAGCCCTGATCGCCTTGCCTGTACTGCTTGAGATAAGACAATCTACCGCAGATTCATAGGGTAAACCTTCATTTACACAACGAGCTTGTATTGGTGATAACAGATATTGGTTCCTGGCTAAGATCAACCAGCTGCCATCATGGTCAAAGTTAACATGGTCTAGATCAGCATCGTGTGCTAGATAACCTTCCTCGTCGCGAGGGTTCCAAACCTTGGGCCTTCGATTAATTACCCTAGCTATTTGTGCTTGTGCAAAACTAGCGATCTTAGAGGGTACGCGGTAGGACTTATTTAAAACCCTGACATGCTCAACAGGGAGGTTAATAAACTGATCTACGTCAGCGCCAGCCCAACGAAAGATAGCCTGATCATCATCGCCGGCAATCATAACTTTATCTGCGGTTTCAGCTAGCTTAGCAACTACGTGCCACTGTAACTTTGATAGGTCTTGAGCCTCATCGACAATAAGCAAGTCAAGATTAGGACCTATGCCACGCTCTATAAACAAGCTTAATAGATCGTTGTAGTCTGCCAAGTCTCTAGCTTGCTTATATTCTTTGAGAGCCTTGCTCAATAAACCTAGCGAGTCATAGTTAACGCCGTATTGAATCTCCTCTTCAAATACCTGGCGTAACGGGCACATGCGCATGCGGCTTAACTGCTCTAAGAAAAATAACTTGTCGCCTTCTGACGTACCCCAGACTGACGTGTGATCCTCCCAGGAGGATTTAAGATTAATCTCTAAGCCGAGTATGTCGGCCAAGGCATTAAAATCACGGGCCTTCATAAGTTGGTTAAAGTCTAAACCGAGAAGTTTAAAACACAGGCTGTGTAAGGTTCTAAAGTAAGGCAGCCGGTCCTTGTCAAAACCAAACTGCTGCACTGCCCGGTCCTTCGCCTCATTAGAAGCTTTCCTAGTAAAGGCAACAAACGCGATTCTTTCTGGCATTACCCCAGCAGCCAGTCTTTCTGACACGGCGTTTAAGAGTGTAGTAGTCTTGCCAGTCCCTGGAGGGCCTAGCAACAATTCTGTTTTATGTAAGATGTTATTCAAAGGTGCTTGTCTAAAAGTTCTAAAACACCAAGCCAGTTTTCTTTAGTCTTGAAGTAGATCTCCATTGTGGTATTACCACCACCGGCACCGCCGCTTTCAATTAGGTAAACATCAATACCATAAAGGCTTGTGTCGTCCTTATAAGCGTAATAACCTTTAAAATCAAGCTGGTTAAAGGTAAACATTACGTGGCCGTCAACATATACCTTGATTCTGCCGTTATATATTTTTAATTCGTAATTGTGTTTCATTAGAATGGCCGATCTGTTGTTTGTGGTGGTGTTTCAAAGTCGCCTTTAGCTTGTACAAACTCAGGCACTGACCAACAGTTAACACCTTTACCCTTTAAATTAAAGAAATGGTGCTGAGCGCCAAACTGCTTTAGATGCGAAGCCACTTGATGGATCCTAAAATCATAGAACTTATGGCGGTCTAAGAACTGCATAAGATCCTGCATCCTAAAGTGATGGCGACCCTCATGTAACCACGGTTTACCAAGCAACAACTCATCGTTATTCTTGGCTTGAGCACGGCCTGTGCAGAACTTCTCAAGAAGCTCGGTCAACTGGCCTTTGGGTGAGGCGTCGACTGGGATGTCAACCACGTTTACGTTAGCTAGTAGTTGTGTAACCATACTTTGCCAGGCAATCCTATTCACAATAGGTGGCATGATGTTCAAGCACTCCATGCAACGCTTTTGGAATCTTGGTTGTTGCTGTAGGTCCTCTGTCGATAATTCTAGACGACCTCCTGACTCAATGTCGATGAACCAGGTCGGTGGATTAGTGTTTAACTTAGTTAACGTGCTTAGCACTGGCATGCCAGTTGCAGCACCAATACCATGCTTACGAAGACGGCACAAACCAGAGTTGCAGTGCGGTTGTATTGGCGGTTTGCTGCAGCAGTAGGCATAATCTTTCTTCTTTAAAGACTTAATGACGCCTTGAACCTCTGACGAACTTAATGGTGGCTGCATGTACCTATGGTTATACTCTTCGACCTTCTTTTCCCACTCGTCTGGATAAGCTTTTCTAGCATACACGCCTAGATTAAACAAGCCGTCATTGCGTGTGCCAGCCGGAAAACCAATCTTGACTAGATGTTGTAAGCAAGGAGGGCCGTCTGGCAAATCATCTGACAACTTAATTGAGATACTCTCTAACTCACGTTGCGTCATCTTGCCACTCTCAGCGAGTTTTAAGAAGTCTTGTAAGCTCAACGCGTTGCCGTCAAGATCAAAGGCGTATCGAGTACCGTTATCATTACCAAAATAAGGCATGTTAATCCACTGGCCAACGTCGCCTCGCTCAGCGAGAATCTCTGTCTGCTTTGGAAAAACCTCAGCAGTGCCGTAACCTAACAAGGCTGCAATCTCCTTAAGCTTTGTCTGTAGTATTGCTGCCGGCACCCAATCAGTTAAAAACAAGTACAGGTGTATGCCACCTGACTTGCTTCTACATGGAAATAATTTAAGTTTAGCTTCTGACAGGCGTTTTAAAAAGACAGGAATATTAAGGTTGTATTGGTCGATGTCGATCGCACCAAACTTGCATTTGCTAGAATCGTTAATCGGTATAATGCCCAAGCCCTTGGTGGCAGCAAGGTGTTCTTGCCACAAAGTAAGCGAGACCGGCTCGCGCACCGTATGTGCGCGGCCGGCCTGCTTAGCACCAGCTTGCGCTACCGTAGTTGATACTTCATAGACGCCATGAGCCCTTTCAAGACCCATGAACAGACTATGAAGGCGTTCAGCTTCAGTAGCCACGACTGCTTAGTAAGGTAGAGCTTCAGCTTCTTTTTGCTGAGTGCCACCAAGCAACCCTGCAAGGTTCTTGGTACCCTCATACGCAGACTTGGCTTCAAGGAAAAGTCGCTTCTCCTTGACTTGTTCGCCAAGCTCGATGTTCCAACCATACCAAGAACCCTTGGAATTTTCTTCCATGTGGGTCTTGAGGTTGTACTCAAATGCGAACATTGGCGGCGTGAAGGGACCGTTAGGCCCCTGCAGTTTGACTGTCGTAATGAGCGACAGCCAACGCCGACTGTTCTTGAGTTGCGTGCTCGACATGGGGATGAGCACCTTCTCCTCGCCATTTTCAGTAACTACAAGACCGAAGTGATAGGCCGTAGTAGAGACAATGTTGCCATTGGGCAACACGTCTTGACCTTTCTCGTTCTTGTGGCACTGAGTCAGGATGGCCGGATCGCGATGGGAGCATACAATACCTCCGCCACTTTCGCGAGGACGCCACTCAACGAACAGCTTTGTAAAGCTGCAAGGCACGAACCTGATCGGCGTTTTCTTGGTGTCATAAAGCTGGTTAGTAACACTGTTAATTACCATACCAGGTTTAGCACCTTCAACGTAGTCAGACTTGCCTTCGTTGACTTCAGGGCTTAGTTGTTGTAGGATTTGCAGGAACGGGATTGCAAGGTCTGCGCCTCTGATACCTTCAAGACCTGCGCCGCTCGCTGTAGCTAGATCTGCAATGTCAATGAGATCAGTAGCTGTTTCAGTAGCTTTCTTAGCCATGTCATTCTCCTTTCTTAAGGTAGGAACGTTGTCCTACCGTTGCACCAAACAAGTCAAGGGGGATGGGGGTACCACCTTCCACTTGCTCGCGGACAAAAGCCTTCAGGGTCATTGGATTGACCGACTCTTTGTCCACATACCTGACACCGACTTGCTTAAGAGCTTCACTTACTCGTTGGTGAATATCGTGACTGGGAAACAGATCGGAAGAGCACACGTCTGAACTCCAGTCACTCTCGCGCATCTCGTATGCC
>OGWI01000063.1_pt1 | contig 12405 bp, 11 predicted proteins | sample 1576021 | NCBI WGS metagenome assembly OGWI01 (sample SAMN07581557, study PRJEB24739) | freshwater metagenome | place: Singapore | collected 2015-04
TTACCTCAGACCGAAGACATCCGCATGATTGCGTTTTTCGAGACCGAACCAGCGCACCACTTGTCTCAATCTCATTACCGCAGTCGCAAGCAAATAAATAACGATAGCCGTTGCCATCTTTGCCGGCCTCTTGTTTGGCTATCAATCTACCAAAACGCTTGCCAATCATTTCAACTTGTTTACCCATGAGTCACCTTGCCAAAGAGTAGCGGAAAGGTACGTCTGCCCATGCCGCATAAATCCACGTTCCAGAGAACCCAGAGTTTCTCATTTTAAATCCATTTGACAAAATATCGAGGTCTGTAACGGTCGATTCTGCATTGCTCAGGTTTGGATAGAGTTCAGCACCGACCACGTTATAAGTATTCCGAACGGTGTCCCACATGATCCAGTTGCTAGTGCTATCAGAGCGTTTTAGTAGGACTAGTTTTGGAAGGAACCCTGTATAGATAAAGCTGCCATCCGATGAAGCATTCATGCTCACCGAACCGAAGGCAGAGTAGCCCGCAACAGGGGCGAAGCAGTAGGCTACATGAGAATAGCCGTTGAAGTTGTTGCTCCAGCCACCACCTTTAATTCCAAACACAGTTGAAGATGGAATTCCGGATGTGCCCCAATAGTTTGCGACTTGCCCACTAACTGCGTTAGTAGAGTTTAGCAACAAAAAGTATTCTCTCCCTACGCTTGCGTGATAAATAGGCCAATCGCCTGAAGTACCACGTACTTTTACTATAATCATCGACGGCGCAACGCCAAGACCGTGCCCAACCGTTTCGCTGTTTGCCGTACCAGTATAGGTAACAATGGAGAACCCAGCCGTGGTATTCGCTGATACTGTCGAGGTGATAGTGCCAGCAGTGTTACTTACACCTGCGCCGTTGGCTTTCCATTGCCAGCCAACATAAGTACTGCCAGCACCAGCGTTTGATCCGCCAATTGAGGTGTTTTGAGTTCCGATGCTAAAGCCATTGCTATTGAAACTTACCAAACCAGCACCAGCACTATTTGTACCCTCTGCTTCTGAAACATTAGTAACCAAAACTTTAGTGACACCACGAACCGAATCAAACAGTGAGTGTCCTTCTGGTGTGTCTCTGCGTTTAACCCAAACAAAGTCAGGCTGCATTGATCCAGAGTTTGTAACCACAATTGGGGTGGTAGCCGAGCCGCTATACAGGCTCACGTTCATGTAATCACCACCATCCTTAACAGTCGGCTCAGGCAAGTTCTGCGTACACAGGGCTTTGAAGCCAGAGGGAGCAGTGTAGGCAAAGGGGCGTTGACCGAAGTTTGAAGCACCAGCAATAGATCTGCTTACACCGCCAGTTCCAAAAGAAATTACTGGGATGTAAGTACCAGCAGGAATGCTTGAAAACGCTGTTCCTTGACTAGTGTTATTTTTGTAAAAAGTAATTGTCCCGGAGTCAGCATCAAAAGCAACTCCTATAACATCATTTGCAGCGTAAGATGCACCATAACTTGTTTGCCCAGAAGAATCTTCCTTTTGCCCAAAAGCATAATACCCGTACCCACTTTGAATAGTGTTCAATGTCCCAGTATTGCTTGAATAAGAAGCGTTCTGAATTCCAATAGTAAGATTAGGACCGCCTCCAATATTTGAAGGAGTGACTTCCCAATACCATTTACCGCTTGATACCCCAACGGTTCCTTTTAAATACTTAGAACTTGTATCTGATGCGGTAGCACTGAAGTTTAAATTTCCATCGCTAAGGACATAAGCAGAAGGTGCGCTTATAGTATTCAGCGTACAGTAATTCCCCCGCACCTCACCACCGGCCCCGGTGTCCGTTCCGTAAGGCGTGGGTGTGTCTACAAGGCTATCGTTACCCGCACCAGCAGTCACGCTGAAGTTATTAGGTGTCCAGTCATTAGACCCAGCAGCGTCATAACCCAGAGCAGTAGTGCTTGAGTTGTCTGCAAAGTCTAAGTAAAAGCCGTTAGTGCCATAGCTGCCTGTGTAGGCTTTAGGTTGCCATACGCCAGTATCAGAGTTGTATTCACCGAAGCTGGTGGGGTCTAGGGCAGAGCCGTCAATGAAATAGACTTCTGCCATGTAGCCGTTGAAATATGTATCTAAGCCGTTTTCATAACGTCCAATTGCATGAGGAATTGTGTTGTTTATTGGTAAGTCTGTGTTTTGTGGGATACTCGTTAACGAGTTGGAGTCCCACACAGTAATCTGGTTGTTGTTTACATATGCCCGCACACGATTTGCTGCTGTAGCCTGCGTCGTGTCAACAGACAAAACCAAATGATAATAGGCACTTGGGTCACGATAACGTGGGGTTGAAAATGCCTCGTACCACGACGAACCCGTAGGGTTAAAACCGATTCCGATTCGATCGCTTGAAAAAGAAAAGTCGGTTCGTGGACTTGTTCCAGAAGTTCCTGAGGCCGCCGTAAAAATCCGTTGTTCGGTTGCTAGTGTTGACCTTTTAACCCACCCACTCCATGTCCAAGTCTTTCTGTTACCAGCAGACGCAGGAGTCCTCGACAGATACGCAGAGTCAGCAGAGTTAAACCGCAGGCTGCGTTCAATCTGATAGCCGCCCTCTTGCGGCCCAATGCCAACAGGTAGGATAGCCATTAAGCCAATGCTCCTGAGTTGACGACGTAAACTGAAGTGCCATCAGAGAAGTACGACAGAAGGTATGTACCAGCCGCACTGATAGTAGCCAGAGCCGTTGTCGATACCTTGGTCGTGGCAGCAGCAGAGATGGTGTAGCCACCAGAGTTAACCAACAGAATGAAACCAGACTGACCAGCAGTGATGTTGGTAAACGTCAGCGAGCCTGTGCCGGTGGGCGTACATTTAAAATTGTTCGTGGTAGCCATGTTAAACGACAGGTCATTGTCCGTCGTCACAGTCCCACGCTGGCTGATAGTAAAGGTCTGCGCTACGTCAGTCTTGGCGGTGTCAGCGTCATAGGCTTGGACAGTAGAGCCAATATCCGTAGAAACCAGGAGCGTCTTAGAGCTGGGAATCGTGGTTCCGTTTACAGGGCCGATGGTGGTCGTTGAGAGGGTCGCAGTGCCGCTTACGACAAGGTTCCCACCCACAGTCATGGAGTCTCCGTCTGCGCCTGTTTCAAAGCGTTTTAGAGCTGCCATGACCTCACGGATAGCGTTATTGATACCAGAAGGCGCACAGCCCTCCGCAATGTTCACCGAGTTTACATCGGTGTTATTACCTGCGGAAGCGTCGTATTCGCTGATTTTTGTCTTTGCCACGTTTTACTCCAGTCCGAAAATTGACCCATATCCCATGTTTATAGCCTTCTTCTGAAGTTCTTTAGACAAGGGTTCCATCGTTGTTGTAGATGCTTTCGCCATGAGGCGTGATGCAAGTTTAGGGTCTAGCATTGCCTCGACTAGAAGTTCCCTAATTTTATCATCTGTGCCGTTATACAACCAGTTCATTGGTGCTGCTACTTTGGAAAGAAATGGGCTCATCTCGCCAAACATCTGCTTCCCAATAATGCCCCCAATTACATTTGCTGTAGACATATTCTTAAAGGTGTCGGACCCAGGCACTTTTGTCCCACGAGCCAGAACCCCAGAATCAAGGTCTTGAGCGACACGGTCAAGAGATGAGACTTGCGTCTTAGACAGTCCTTTTAGAGCCTCATCATCTTTAGCGGCTCTAATTGCTCTGGTAAATGCTGGCTGGGAGATAAGGTAATCACCAACATTCATCGGGTCTGGGGTCGTAGACAACACCTTAGACCTGAATGATTGAGCAGCCTCAAGTCTTTCAATGCCACGAGATGCTGCTGCAAACTTATCTAGGTAATCCCTGTAACCCGGGGCGGCAGATTCAATAACATCATCAACAGAACGTATCACTTGCTCAAGTTGACCTTTTGCCAGGCTGAAAGCAGAGCCATCTTTGTCAAGAAGTCCTTGAGCCGCATCTCTAAGATCCTTGCGAACCTCGTATAAACGAGACGGGTCTGTTCCCCTAGAAAGTTGCTCCTTGGCCCAGGTCATTGCCTTTTCTACAGATCCTCTAGCACCAGCAGGAGACTTGAGAATATCGTCAATGGTTTTGTTTACAGTCAAAGTAACAGATGACTGGAATGTTTCTGGGCTAACAGTACTTCTAGCAAAAGCCTGTTCACGCAACGGAGCGGTAACTTCATCTCGTTTGTTTATAGCAGCCGTAAGAGCGTCTTGATCTTTGGCCATACGATCAATGATGTTTAATCTTGCTCTGTTAGCAGCACTTGCTTGTTCAGCAAAACGACCGCCGACATCTAGGGCACGAATAGGCGTTTCTGCCGCAATCAAACCAATGTCACGGGTTGCTTGAGCGGTTGTTGGTTTATAACCAGGGATTGTAGGCTTAAATGACTCTCCCCTAGCAATGGCTACATCAGGCTCTTTTGCTAGACTACGCAACACTTGACCAGCAACAACTTCACGGCCAGCCTCTGTAAATGGTCTAACAGTAGCAGCAACTCCACGAGCTGCCTGCTGGGTTGTTTGGCCTAAAGTTGCCGGAGCAATCGTCCCACCGAGAGCGGCCAACCCAAGCTGGGCTAGTGGGCTGGTTGCTCCCATCTCTCTACCAGTTCCAGCAGCACCAGCACCGCCGATAGCACCTGCGGTCTGTAGCCCAAGGCGTTCTGTAAGAGGTGCGGTCGCTTGCCCAGGAAGTAACCTACCGGCAAGTTTTGCAGTGCCACCAACACCAGAAACAGCGGATGAAATATCTTGTACGACACGCTCTGTTGAGGTTCTTGGCTCGGGAACACCGGCTTGTGTCATTAGTTTCTGTACGCCTTGTGATGGCATACCAAGCCTATAGTCCGTAACCGGGCTCATAATCATATTGATTAGAGTATTTAAGGCGTCACCAGCCATTAATGGGAGACTTGCAGCACCAGTAACACCAGCCCTAGCAGTTAAACCAAGCTGACGACCAAGACTGTCTGTGCCTTGCCTTTGCTCAACCTGACCTTTTACAGCCTCAATGATTTGAGCTTCAGACAAAGGAGACTCAGACTCAACCTCAAATTTGCCAAGACCAGCAACTTCAACCTCGTACTTGGGCATGGTTATTTGATCTCCCTGATTTTGATTCCACCTGACTGGGAAGCCTTGTTGAATGTTTCAGCAATGCTTGGAAAAGCAGGGGTTGAGACAGATGCCGGTTTGATCGGCTTGATAGATGTGTCAATGTCCTTGAACGGGTCAAAAAGAACATTCTCTGGTTTTAGGTTCCTGTCTTTAACAATTCCCTCATAGAAAGGCTTCAGCGTTGAGTTAAAGTTTTGACGCTGGCTTTGAATGATGTTCTTTGCTTGATTCATAAAATCTGTTCGCTGGACTTCTGTCAAACGCTGGCCGTTAATTGCAGCGTTGTACTGAGCCCTAACCCGATCAGGAATACCGGCTGCGTTTTGAGCTGTTGCAAATTCACCCTCACGGACAACTGACCCTGGGTCAAGAATCTTCATAAAGCCAAAGATCATTGCAATGTCACCAGCGGCAGACGGGATATTTCCTGCTTCAGCAACCTTTTTGTATGCCTGACCAATTTCAATGTATGGTTTGGCCTGGGCAAGGAACTCCTTACGAACGTTGTCTTCTACGGTCCCGAGTTTCTCTGGATCTTTTGACTTTGACATTTGAGCGACAACTTTTGTTGGGTTTTTTGGATCAACAAAAGCAATGGTGTTTCCAAGGTCAACTTTGTCATACCCCTTGAACTCTGCTGGGGCTTGGAAGATGACCTCATTCCCACGGGTGACAATATCACCTGGTTTCAGAACCCTTTCCTCTGGCTGCATGGACTTTTGGAACTGCATCATTTTTGTTGCGTAGTCCATACCCTCTGGCCCTAAAGCACCAAGGGCAGGAAGCATCGACTTGTTGATTTCTACACCAGTCACACCAGGGACAGTCGTCTTATAGTCTTCATATGTCTCTGTAGGAATGGTGGTCGGAACCCGACCAATTTGTGGTTGAAACAGTTTCCCGGCAATTGCTTGGATTTGTTTCTCACGCTCACGCTTGGCCATCAGATCCTTGACCTGCATACTGGTAATCAGATCTTTAAGAGTCTTGTCAAAAGAACCTTGATATGCCTGAACCGCTTCAGGCCCAACTTGGCCAACTATTTGACCTAATGATGGTCTTCCGGTCCCAGGCGCACCACGGGATGCTTGCAAAAGACCAAAACCAAGTTGCGTCAAAAGATTGCTCTGGGCTTGTTGCTTTGCCTGTGCTTGTTGCTCTGGCGACAGAAGGCCCATCAAAGGGCTTTCACCACCACCAAGAAGATCAGCGAGAGTTGCCATGTTTACCTCAGATCAAAGAGTTGCTGCGCTGTTGTGGGCGCATAGCCAGTAAAGACAGATAGTTTGAGTAATCAACAACACCAGGTTGCATTGCTTGTGGCTGGAATGGTTGCTGAGGACCAGTTGGTTGCTGTTTTCCACCAAATAACTTGCTTGCCAATCGAGCGGAGTCTAGTGCATCTTTTACAGTCAACAGAGATGGTGCAGCCGCAGCAGATGTTAACTCTGGTATTGCCGCTTCAAAAGTGCCAGCACCAGCAGTTGCCCCACCTTCTGCTGGAATAGTCCCGGTTTGTTGCAAATAGTCTTGCAAGGAACCAGGGGCAGGAGTGTAAGTTGGCCCAACCTCAGTTGTTGGGTAAGCCGCCTCAGAAGCCGGGATAGCAACAGAGTCAACTATCGGAGCAGAAGACTCTCCATAGAAACCACCTGGTTGTGCTTCTACATCGTAATTGTAGTCTGTTCCACCAGTAAGTTCTTGCCCAACATAAACAGTAGCAGCAGTTGTGGCTCCTGACTTTAGAGCGTCTCCAAGTTCCTTGCCGTCATCTAACTCAAATGCTGTCTTTGTTGCTCCAGCGGCAATAGGACCACCAATAGCTGCGGCAGCAATAACAGCAGCAGTCTCAATAGGGTCATTTAAAGCTGGTTGAATAATCCTGTCGTCAATTGATGAACCAAGATTTTTAACTTCCTGAATTGGGTTTACACCACCCATTTAAGCCTCCATGATCCATGTGTAAGGACGGGCGTTTTGATTTTTCATTACACGCTCCCATCCTTTTCTATCGGACTGAAACAAGACATTCACGCATCCGATGCTTTTTGCAAAGTTTTTAAGATGTGCAATTCCTTCGTCTAGGTCGTTTTCTAACCAAACGGCCCAGGCAAAGAAATTGTTGTTCGGCATCTTATGCCCTATGAAGAAGCCAACAACTTCTTCGTTTTCCAGCCCAAGTACGCATACAGCCTTGCGGTTCTGGATGGCAGAGTAAACATCCTCCGGTATCCAGTCCGCAGTTGGCGTTTTAAGTAAAACCTTTTCTAGTCCTGGCTTGATGTCTCGCCAGTAATTCTTTAACTCTTCTGTCTTTAATACTTTTGGTGTCAAAAGAGTAGGCCGCCCAATCCGCCAAGAATTGCTCCGGTCTGAGAACCACTAAGACCACCAAACCCGCCAAACATCCCGCCGACTTGAGATCCAAGCAGCGCACCGCCAAGACCTTGTGCAAGATAGTTGGTTGATGATGGAGCATTAGTAGTGGTTGTTCCAACACGGGCCAAAGGAGTTCCGTATACACCAGACAGGTAAGACATCAATGCCTCAACCGGCTGCTGTTGCTGGAACGAGAATCGAGCCATTTCCTCTTGCAAGGGTTGAGCGGCAATAGCCTCACGCTGTGCGCCGACTTGGGCAAGAGTTTGAGCTGGTAGGAACTGTTGCTGATAGAACTGAGGAGCATAAGCACCTAGAGCGGCTTGTTGTCCTAGAGCCTGCTGCTGGAGGCCACGCTCACGGGCATAGTCCTGATAGGCAATGTTGGTAGCAACGTCACCAATGGCCCTTCCTGTGGCTTCCTGCGCCTGTCCAATGGCCCGCTCCATAGCACCGGAGCCGTAACGACCACGGGCAGAGAACAAGGAGGCTAGGCCAGGAAGGGTTGACTGCTCAAACTGCTGTTGAATAGGACGGGTAGCGGCAGAAATTGCAGCCTGCTGGTAGGGAGAGCCCTGTAGGAACCCACCGCTTGCGGTCTGCCCAAGACCAGACAAGGACGACAAATAAGCCTGTTGACCAGCCTGAAGAGCGGGGGATGCTTGTTGTGCTAGTTGCTCTGTTTGTGCAAGTGCGGAAAGCGTCTGTTCAGATGGGGAAACATAAGTCTGCCCGGGGAAGAATGTTGGCTGTGGCCCCGTAAGAAATAATTGCTCTGCTCGCTGAAGACCAGTCTGCAAATAGGGCAGTAATGCTGGGTCAATTGACGAGGTTTGGGTTGTAGTAGCCATGCTCTATCCTATCAGAATGTAAGCGTAAGTTTTGTTTGCTGTTGAGTTTGCGTAGTGAGATATAACGGCACTACCAGCCGTTTGTGATTCAACGTATACGTTTGAGTAAGCCATTGGAGCAATGTACTGGGCCGTCAAAACAACCGACGGAGAAGCTGGGATTGCCGGGGTCAGAGCCCCAGAGGAAACGGCTGGCAAATACTCAATGGTTACGTTTACATCACTAACACGCCACATCACTTGGATGTAGTCACCTGCCGTTAATTGAAAATAAAATGTTGACACCGGGACAATATAACTTGGATCTCCAGTGCTTTTCCTGGCGGGGATGTGAAACTTGGTATTACTTGAAGCTATATTTGTGCCGTTTTTTCTAAACCAAATGTCAATGTCTTGGCCATCATTTGTAGTGTTCTTAACCTGAATTGAATACTGGATTGCATAAACACCGGTATTGCGGAAGTTGATCCTATCTGTGTTTGTTAGGTAAATTCCGTTTGCAAAGTCTGTTGTGTCGCACTTAAAAGCGTAAGCAGCAGAGATGGTCGTAGCAGACTGGTCCGTAGAATCCCGAAACGCCCCATAAGGCGCAGCGTCAGCCTCAGCCGCATCCGAGAACGGAATCAGGATAATTTTTGTATCTACAGAAATCCGCTCATCTACCAGAGATGTCGTTGTGGCATTACCAGTATTTAGCGTGATCGTGCCAGTATTGTTGGTCTTGCCGTTCATGATGCCGTTTACAACCTCGGCAACACCACGCTGGTCCTGTCCAAACGGAGGTAGAACTCTAAACATCATCGGATTCCAGCACCCTGAATCTCAATATCCACACCAATGGCCGTATCCCATGTTCCGGTAGGCTGGACCCTCAAGCGGTGATATTTACCATAGGATCTCAGGCCAACCCGGTTTTCAGAGCTGGGCGAATTCTGGTTCCCAAAAGTAACCGCATTGCTAAGACTATTCCTAGACGCAATCCCTACGCTTGCAGACCCGCCGTCAATAAGAGGCTTGGCAAGGGTAATCATTGACGACTGGCCAGTCCCTGTTTCTAGGTCCGAGGTTTCAATCGTGGCGGTCTGTGAAGAACCAGAGAAGGTCACAATCTTTGCGCCTGTCACACCACCCAACTGAAGTTTTCCGCCCAACCAGAACCGAGAATCCAGCGAGATGTCCAAAGCGTCAATAGATGCCGAGTAGGTGTCCACACCCTCTAGCGTGATAGCAGGAGTTGAGTAAGCCCCTAGACGGTTAATCGTCGTGTCAATGTATGACCATCGCTTAGTATTGACATGGTAGACCAGAAGTCTATAAACGTCGCCGGAGTTCTTATACCCCCACATCACAAGGTTGCGGATGGGGTCTACAGCCGTTGACATCTCTGGGAAACTAGACTCGTCTGCATCATCAAAAAAGAAGCGGTCTACCTTCTCAGCACCAATACCGACTACATTTTGACCATCACAGGCATAGAAGCCGTCGTCACCCAAGAAGTAGGTAACGCCCTGCCACTGGATGATGGAGTTTGGCTCATAGCACCCAATGTTTCTAGCGATGTTGTCAAACTGGAATATCAGTGGCGTTCCGATGTAGCTCATGCGAACAATTGAACGCTCAAGCAGAACTAGACCAAACTCACCACCCGTTACACCCTGAACCTGTCCACCATCAGGAATGTCTTGAAAGTCAGACTGGGTTACGCCAGAAGAACTCCAGGTCGTAGGATCGTTAATACCAGACCACTGAACCCTAGAGTTGTTGTCTGGTTGCCAGCCAGTTACCACAAAGTCACGGACCACGGTCACATACTTGGCCCTTGGCGCACCAGAGTCTAGGTCTGCAAAGTTGTTGGTGGTCGTCAGGTCGTAATACTGGAGTTTGTCTGCGCCATTAGCGGCGATCAGAGAATCACCAAACTGCGTGAACTTCCAAACATATTCCGAGTTGTAAGTAGACCCAGAGACGTTATCCATAGACAAGTCTGCTGCATCCAGAAGGAATAGCTTAGTAGAGCCACCAGCAAAGACCTTGGTGTTTCCGTTTGTGTCTCTAGCCGCAACCACGGAGTTCAGATCCTCAGAAGCCGCCTGGGAGAACTCAACGGAGTTTGGGAAAGGTCCGTATCCAACAGCCTTTGGAAACACATTCTTGGCTACGGTTAAGGCCCCAACCAGTCCAGGCTGGTCTGGTAGCCACTCACCGAAAGTTATCCTTGTAGTTGCCATTCGTTAGTTCCGATTGTCTGTGTTGTCCAGGTATTGCTTCCGATAGCAACATCCGACCATGTATTTGACCCGACGTTTACATTCGTCCAAGTATTCGCACCAGCCGCAATAATGGACCAGGCGTTAACCTCTGCGTTTACTGTTGACCACTCCTCGCCGTAGATGTACCCAGTAGCGGTGGCGGTCGCAATTCCTACAATAGTCCCGTTAGATGAGAAGGAAACCTCAGCCTCCATCGAGACTTCAACGGAACCACTAATACTTGATGCACCAGCGAATGTAGCGTTAGGCGATACAGAGATTGTCGCAGACCCGCTTACCGAGGACACGCCTAAACGCTCTCTAAGCCCGTTTGCCTCCATTGAGCCACTAGCACTCACGCTAGAAGCACCGATGCGTTGTCTGGCCCCTGAGAGGCTTACAGAGGCACTTCCTGACACATCTGAAGCACCAAACCTAGTCAGCCCGCCTAAAGCGGTAACAGACCCCAATCCAGAGATGCTAGAAGCACCAACCCGAATCCGGTAGGCATCAAATGATGTTGTTCCAAGAGCAGATACAGAGGACGCTCCGAATCTCTCTCTATAGGCATCAAATGACACTGATGCGCTACCAGATACAGAAGAAGCACCTAACCTCTGTCTTTGTCCTGTTAGGTCGGCAGTTCCTGCTCCGCTAACACTAGATGCTGCAATTCTCTCTCTTAGTGCGGCAAGTATTACCGCAGCAGTCCCGGTAACATCTGAGTCACCGAGAAATATACAAGTTGTCGTGGATTCCCATATCGGGTCATCCAGACTAAATGCTAGTGAATCAAGGTCCCCAAAATAATCAAGCAACTCTAGCGGATATGGGCCGCAGATACCATCTGTCTCCCAGTTTGCATCGAGGGAGAACGGAAGCGTATCAAGCGACCCAAACGCATCAAGCTGCTCTAAGGTAAGGGACATTAAGCAAGGGTAATGCTCAGATTCGTTGAGACAATCTTGAAGATGTCCCCAGACTCAATGGCTTTTGAAGAAGTCAGCGCACCGTGGAAAAGCAGGTTTCCAGAGGTTGAAGCGTCATAAAGACCAAAGTGTGTCACGGTCCCCCAGTTACCAGTAGCCTGGGCAAAGGTAATGTCTGCATCGTTGGTGCAGTTACCCTGCGAGGCAGCACCAAAACTAGCGGCTACACGAGCGTAAGAGTTACCAGAGACTTCCGTACCAGAGCCAGCGTCCGTAGGGTCTGAAGTAAACAGGCCGACATAGGTCGTGGCTGGGGAAGTGTAGGAAGTGTTGTTCAGAACGGCGTTAAGCAGGGCGTTCTCAAGATAGTTTGACAGAGCGGCCATTTTTACCTCGACGTAACAGACATAGTTAGGGGGACACCAGAATACTCAGCCTCATCGTCTGAAGTATTGAGGGAAGATACTGCGTTGTTATACAGAGACGACCAGACCTGAAGCCTTGCATCGTTCATCAGATACGGCTCTGCCTCCAGAAGCGCACCATATAGCAGCGCATCAGGGCAGTTTGCCAAAAACTCGTTAGAGGACACAGAGTTGCTCATAGCGGTTGGCTTGGCGTAGTAAAGCATTGTCAGCGTCTTAGCAGAATCAGGGTACGGAGCCAAGACAATCTCAGCAGCCCTGAGAGTGTAGTAGTTCGGAAGACCAGCTTCGTCTGCCCTTGCGTCCCTTGTAAAAGCACTCGGCGACAGGTAAGAAATAGGTGTTCTAGGAGTTCCAGCAATGTAAAGATCCCGCATCTGCAAGAAGTCGCTAGGCAGACCAACAGTAGGGTCTCCGCTGGTCGTGGTAGCAGTAGCGGTCTTGAGCATCTGCCGAATCCGCACAGAGC
>OGWI01000064.1_pt1 | contig 12398 bp, 30 predicted proteins | sample 1576021 | NCBI WGS metagenome assembly OGWI01 (sample SAMN07581557, study PRJEB24739) | freshwater metagenome | place: Singapore | collected 2015-04
GTTTCCCAGTCACGATAGCATTATGCAAATGTTAATGCAAGAGCTAGGTTACTATCCATTCAAAGATGAAGATGAGATGATACGGCAGACTCGAGTAGATGAAGATGTGAATCTATATAAACAAGCTGTTAAAGAGGTACCTGGATATTCTCCTTTGAGTAGCGACTTGAAAGCAGTAGACAGCATGGATTTTATCTGCACAGATGATAACTGTCCTCACTGTGCTGAAGATATTAGATTGATGAAGGAAGACGAGGAGGATACCTACAAAGTATGGGAGTGTTGTGGAATGGAAGACTGCATCTGTGAACCAGAGGACGATGGTCTTACAACTGATGAGTGGGTAATCAAGGAACTCAAGAAAGAAAGAGATACTCCAATGATTATTCGTTTGAGAGAGCATCTAAGTAAGATCACACCGGAGGAGTTCAACAAAGAGATTGACGAGATTGCTAAGGAGCTTGGTATATACAAGGATGTGTCGGATGAGGAGATAGAGAAGTGGATAGAGCAAAACCATAAAACCGGCCTTGTTAGAGTATACGTCTATGAAGGTATTGAATGGTATCGCCAACAACTTAAAAAGAAATAACATGACAGTAGTAGAGTGGTTTAAGAAAGAACTTGAAGAGTACGGTTCGTCTACCTATCTAGAAATAGATTGGGAAACCTTTGATCAACTATGTGAACAAGCCAAAGAAATGGAAGAACAGCAGAAAAGAGAAGAGTACCTCAGAGGCTACAAAGAAGGCATTAATTCAGGATCAGCCTATTACCCAGACTAAAACTAAATAACATGACAAAATCAATCGGTAACGGACCAAGCTTTGAAGAGATAGCAGTAATCGAAAAAGCTACAGGCGGTAAGATAGGAACTTATGAATGGTGGGTAGTTAGAGGTGTAAATGAGAATTTTACAACTAAAACAAAGCCCTCTCATGAAGAAGATATTATATACCACGGTGTTTTAGAAAACTCATTCATGAGCCAAGGCGGAGAGTACATTGGAAACTTCGACGAGGCTAGGTGGTACTACGAAACCAGGTTAAAAGTCTACGAGCCCTATCCAATAGGAGTTGCTGCTGCATTAGATGAGAACGGAAATATAGAAGGGTATGTTGGCTATACTCATAGAGGTGCAAGTATCTTTAAAATAGGTGAAAGATTATTTGACTCTTCATACGAGCCCAGAGAAGAAGATTACACAGCAGAAGAGTGGCAGTCTTATATGGATAGATATGGTAAAAGTCTAGCTGACGCAGAAGCTGAAGGTGATGAATGGTGGATTAACGATATTAAAAAAGATGGTATAAGAAGAGTTGTTCCTTTTAAAATGAGGGGCTCAAGAGTAATTCAAAACTGGGATGATGCTATTCAAGCAGCTATAAACATGAGTAAATATTTAAGCTAATATAATATGGGAACTATAATCGAAATCGATCCATTCAAAGGATGGTACAAAAAGTGGAAGCATAAGCTATTCAACTGCCCAAGCTTCTGGAAATCAGTATGGAATACTATCACAAAGTCCAAACCAATGTACAGATGTCCGGAGTGTAACAAAGCAATGCATTGCTATTGGGACGGGAATGATACAAACAAAGGCATTAACTACTGCGACAAGTGTGCAGCTAAACATTAAACATATAGATATGACATACCAAGAAGCAAAGCAACAAGCATTCAAAGTCAGATGGAAAGTAGGCAAGTGTTTCTCAGGAGATGAGTGTTGGTGTAAACCAATACAAGGTGAGGAACCAATCATGTTTATGGATGGTGATAGAGAGCAAGAACACTATATTGTAGACAGTGGGACAATAAGCAAAGAGATTGCTGAATACATCGTCGATCTGCATAATAAAAACATAGAGCAATGAAAATATCAAATAAGTTACCAAACCGGTCAAAGAGATATATTGGGTTGAAGAAGTTTGAGAGATTGCTATCAAACACCTTAGCTAAAGAGATCCAAAAAGCGATAGATGACGATATCATTGAACACTTAAAGAAAATCGCATCTGAACAAATAGATGAAACAGTAACAATAACAGAACAGTAAACCGAGAGAATGAAAAAATTTATTTTAGCAACTATTGCAGGATTGTACTCATTTGCTTTATGGTATATAATAGGTGCTTTCTATTCAACTTCGTTTGACATTACTAGTTGGAGCGTTGAAACAAGAGCAGTGATTTCTATGTTTGGAGGCTTAACATCCTTTATAACTATAATAACATATATAATGTGGGATGATATCAAACCATAAAACAAAGTTAAATTAAGACAATGAAACTATACACAGAAGAACAAGTAAAGGAAATTATCGACATTGCTGAGTTTGGTAGACATCGAAACTACGATGAACTATTAAGAGAGTTTACTCCAATACAGCTACCAACCGAAGAAGAAATAGAGCACGAAGCAGAACACCACTCTACGTTTGCTCCTTCCTTCAAGTATGGAGTTAAATTCGTATTTGATAAGATACAAAACAAAAACATATGACAGCAGTAGAATACCTAGTAAAAGAGTTTAGTGCCATACTCGGTCCACTAAAAACAGAACCAATGCAGGACATGCTACTAGTAGATGCTATTGAGAGAGCTAATAAAATGTTTGAGCAGCAGATACTAGATGCTTTTGAAGAAGGTTCAAGTGATGGGTATGATGGTTGGGGTTCTACAAATAAAGAAAAATACTATAACGAAACATACAAACAATGATAGAGATACACGATGGTGATTTAAGCTATAAGGGATGGGAAAAAGTAATCTATAGAGGTAATGAGTATCCTGCCCCTGTTCAGGTAGCTGTATTAATGGCTTTTGATATTATCATCAAAGAATTAAAATCAAGACAATGATAGGAATAGACAGCATCAAGCCACACTACGAAGTAAGAGGCAAGATAATAGATCCAGAGACAGATGAAGTGCTAGAGGATAGACCCTACGCAATCACAATGGAGATATCGGATGCATTATATATAGCAAGTGCCTGTAACAGGTATCAGAAGTATCCAAGTTCATCATTTTATGTACACTTTAGGGAGGAGAGAGAAGTATGACACCAAAAGAAAAAGAAACCATGGATGCCTACAGAAGGCAATATGAGAATGAAGAGCAGATCAGAAAGGAAGGTTGTATAGACTTTGCTAAATGGTTAGCTAAGGAATGGATGTCTATGTGGGTGGAGGATAGATGGTTATGGGAAAATGTGAGTGTTGACACCGATGACAAGAGTCTATGGAAGGGTTACTACACAGAGGAACAACTTTATGACATATATACTAAACAGTAACAATGACAGCAAGAGAAAAGGCAGGCTGGCTAATAGAGAGGTTCTACTTCTCGCTACCCAACAACGGAAGCTTTACAGGCATTAACAATATCAACCAGAGATGGGAGGAAGGCAAGAAGTGTGCTTTGATAGCAGTAGATGAAATAATAAATGCTTTAAAAATAGCAGATATAACATCTATGGATGGTAATTGGTATATCGACGAATGGTTGGAAGTAAAACAAGAAATAGAAACCTACGATAAAATAAAATAAAGTATATATGAAAAACAGATTAGATTGGTTCTTTATGATCCTAGGCATGGCAGCAGCACTCGGTTCAACTATAGTAGCAATACAAACAGACAAGCCCTATGCCTGGCCGGCAATAGCAGCTATGTGGATAGCTGCATGTATGACTAAGCAGGTAACTATTGAGGAGTACGAGAACAAGAAGAAGTAATACCCGAGCCAACAACTTAGTAACAAACAATAAAATATATATGAAAGACTTTAACTTAAAAGCATTTATGCTAGCAATTGGAACAGTAGTAGTAGTAGTTGCAACTATTGTAGGAATCAATTATTTGATAGGACCAAGCAACTTTACAACCCTAATCTTAATAGGTGCTGGGGCAATGTTTGTATGGAGTGCCTACAACATCATCAAAGCAGAACTAGAAGAAGCAGCAGAGAAAAAGAAAAAGTGATAACCAAGACATTCCAGCCATGACCCTAAACAAGATACTCAGGAAAGCAAAAAGCCCTAGCCAAAAAAGAAACCCATATATCTATACAAAGAGAGGAAGCTATACAAAGAGGGGGAAAGATAATAGAGAATGGAAAGAGGTAAGGAAGGCAAGAATAAGATATCTAAAAGAAGACCTTAGAAGGGAAATAGAAGCACATATAAGAGAGCACGGGATAAAAGAGATAGAAGATACAGATGAGAGAGGGGGATAGGAATAAAGGAAGGCTAATAAGACCTAGAGACCTATAAGATGCAATCCGATTCCATTATAGCATATGAGCAAACAACCATTACTTGAAGCAAGCAAGAAGTTCACAGTGTTCGAGATCGAGAACGTGAACAAGAAGTCAAAGAACTACAAGAGGAAGATCTTCATCAGTAGTAGCAGCATGACAGAAGAGACAGTCCTATCCAGGATCCGTTCCATGCAAGACAGCAAGACAGGAAGGGGTGGATCAAAGGAACTGAGCAAGGACATCAAGGCCGCAGGGGAAGGCTACCATGACAAGTTTAGGGTGAGAGCCGTGAAGAGCAACCTGAGTAGGGAGAGAGCCGAAGAAGTGAAGGCTAGCATGATTGACAAGCATAATAAAGTGTACAACCAATCCGAGAGGGTATTCTAACCTTTCCAAAAAGATCCAAGAAATTTACCGTGTAAAAATTCCTCTAGGGATGATTGAGTGAAACAGAGAGCAAGCAAGCGGTTCTATTACACTCTATCCCGCCGTATATAACCACAGGGTTAGGACCAGCGTACCTCTGATCCCTCCGCCTCCCGTCTTACCAGGTAGCCGCCCGTTCCCTTCATTTGAACAGCCTAAAGATACTACCCCGTTTCCGAGGTAGCAACTTTTTGGCCAACTTTTTTTAAATTATTTTTATTCTACTTCACTACAGTCATACCCCCACTCCTTCAACTTATCGATCACTACTGTGGGAAGACTAAAGACTCCATCATAACCGGTAATGGTCATACCATCAATTTCAAGACCACCTTCAGCATACCACTCATCTCCCCCTGACTCTTCATCATAGACTTCAAACCAGCCGTAGTCTTCACTGTTGATTCCTACTGTAACTTCAAGGGTGATGTTCTCTTCAGATTTCAATACACCAAATGAGTTTTCTAATGATAGGCTTTGTACTGCCTTAAATGATTCTCTTTTTTTCATAACTTTGATTGTTTAATTGTGAGCACTAAAGATACGACCGGATCCATTCCTACGCAACAGTTTATTGATATATTTGTTTTTGGTATATGAGTGTTTACTTAGGCACAACGTACCTCTGATCCCTCCGGTGTCTGTGCCCGCCCTTTCCTCTTTAGGATGACCTAAAGGTACTACATTATTCCCATCCGCGCAACAGCAAAATAAAAATATTTTTTTTAAGAAAAAGTTGTCTAGTATATATAAAGTCGTATCTTTAGGCCATGAAAGAATCAACACATCCATCAAGACAACCAATCGGAGATCGTACATACGACTCTTGGGTACACGAAGCACCTGCTCCCCTTCCTTGTGAGCATCCTAATGTAGAGAAGGCTATAGAGCTCCTGAGAGAGATTGAAGGGTTCGACGGAGAGACTATGGAGTACATCATCTCAGAAATGTATATGAGAGAGCAGATGCTGAAGCAGTTAATCGGTACCTGTGATTGGAGAGACGTAGTGTACTACATGGAAGAGAGAAGAGAATTACCTCATTAATAAAATCAAAGCAAATGAAAGACGCGTACAATACAACCATCGGTATCTCAGTCTCTAGAGGGGATTGGGAAGGGGCTCAGTGGACCATCACAGGATTCCCTAAGCTATCAGCCAAGCTTCCTGGATTTGGCTCAGCCTACGACTTTGAGGAGATCGTTAAGGAGAAGATAAACTGCTCAGGGATTGACTTTGACTCAGAGTACTGTCAGTTCTTTGCCTATGCCAATACCAAGGCAAGAGCTATTGGGTTTGCTAAGGCAATAGAAAAATATTTCAAAAAAGTTGAGGAAACTGTTGCTAGTTCGGTTACTTGGTAGTATCTTTAGGCCATAATCAAAAATCAAAGTTATGTTATACGTTCCAATCACAGAAAGCATTTGGCTAATCCCAGCCCTTCCTGAAGAAATAGCATTCATCCATTTAAACTAATCAAATGACACTATACGACGCTGTTGCTATCGCAGAGGGATTCTGTGAGCACGAACCTACCTTGGAGGAGACCCTGGAGGCATGGGCACACCTAATCGAAACTGGACACTGCTGGCAACTGCAGGGGTGGTTCGGTAGGAATGCTGAGTCCTTTATTAAGGATGGTATCATCACTGAGGACGGAAAAATAAATTGGGAAACTGTTGCCTACTTGCAAACAAGATAGTACCTTTAGATCCTAAATCAATCATATGACAGAAAAGCAAGCAAAAGAACTGCTCAACAGAGCATGCGACATTATTACGTCCCTGGAAGGGTACGCAGAAGAAGCAATGACCGACTACTACGGGTCTTACACTCAAAGGAATGTGGACGCCTTCTTTAACGAAGTGGATATGCTAAACGAAGAAGATACTGGACCTGAGTACGACTCAGCAGGCTTTACGGAAGAAGACCGGATCGTTAACGGGCAGTATAGGACCTATGTAGAGACGGTTAAGCGAAACATTGATCAGGCAACGGAAGAAGGTCTTTTGAGAGATTCGAGCGATTACAACTATATGCAGAAAGAGACCTTTGCTAATCGAATGAAGACAGATAAGGAATTTGCAGCATATTGGGCAGATCAGCAGGCTCAGGATTGGGATACCTTTGGTGAAAAAAAAGTTTAGAAAACTGTTGCCAGCAATGAGAATAAGTAGTATCTTTAGGTCCTAAACAATCAAAGCAATGGCAAAATCATCATCTATCAAAGTTCGCTTTAACCTGTCAGCAGGTAAGAACTACATGAAATGGAAAGTTGAGTATCCTGACCGCAAGCCTGAGTACTACGACCCTAAAGAGTTTCAGCTTGTACTCGGAGGATGTACTCTGAAGAATCACAAGAAGACAGCTCAGAAGATTCACGATGGAGCGAACAAAACAGTTTGTGCTAAAATAGCCTGCACCAATATTAGGATTGTGTCCTACAAGCAACGCTACCTACCAGTTGATAACTTGCCACGTTTAAGGTACAACCCAAGAGTAGCAACTTACTGGAACATTGACGGAGTTAACGTTGATAATAATCAGTACGAAACAATCATTTCCGCTGGTAACCAACTATTTATATATGATGGTTGGCATATACAAAATAACGAGTCCCAGCGGTAAGGTCTACATTGGACAGAGCTGGGATATTGCAAGGAGGTGGAAGGAATATGAATGGTATAACGGACTTGGTCAGCCACTGCTATACAGATCGCTACTAAAGTACGGAGTCCTTAACCACACCTTCCAAATTATACATGAACTACCAGCTGATGTATCTCAAGCTACTCTAAATGACTACGAAACGCTTTACTGGAACTGCTACAAAGATTGTGGAGTACTACTACTCAACGTAAGAGAGCCAGGTAGCAACGGTAGGCTATCAGCTGACTCAGTAAGCAAGAGATCAGCAACAAGAAAAGTAAATGGGTTCACGATCACCAAAGAGCATGCGGATAAGATAGTAGCTACCAAGAAAGCTACGGGAGCGTATGCAAAAGGCTGGGAGACTAGGCGAAAGAATAACACACATCAGAATCTACATAATAGAAGACAGCTCTTACACATAGAAACGGGTATTATCTACAACTCCGTAACAGAAGCTTACAAAGCAAGTGGTATAGTTCAATCCACAATCTACAGACATATTAAAGAGGGTCTGTATAAGTATCTCTAAAATTATTTCTACAAACCGTTGCTCAGTCGATATGCATTTAGTATCTTCACATAAATAAAAAATCAATCATATGCCAATCTACAACATCACAGAGACAAAGCCAGCCACACTCCGTTGGGAGTTCACAGTTGAGGCTGCAAGTGAAGAGGAAGCTCTTCATATGGTTCAGAACGGGGACATCTTCCCTGACGAGTGCTTCACTGATGAGAATCCATTTGATGATTCAGAGTACGAAGTCGAGGAAGCTCAGTAAAAAAAGTTGCTTCGTTCGTTTTTAATCCGTACCTTTACCTACCAAATATGACAAAACAAGAATACATCAATTTGTATGATGTGTACGACAGACTCCCTACGTCCAAACTAGAAAAAGCGATTGGTGCTCTCTACACTCGAAGATTCGAAGAGCAAGACATAACAGCTTATACCGAACATCGGATTGCGACAAGGGTGCTGCTACAGAGAACTCATACAAACGAACCACTTCCTTACCACCTAAAAAAATATCAACCGAAAAAGTTGGTACTCTAAAAAGAGTTTAGTATCTTTAATTATAACCAAAAAAACAATCAGTTATGGCTTACAGAAAGCTCCCAACCATTTTCAAAGTAGTAGCATTTCGTGACGCAATGAAACCAGGCGATATCGCTGAAGTTGCAAAACGCACAGGATTCAGCTACGACATGGCATCCAAGACTTTGCGTGGTCTGCGTAACAACGAAACAATCGTGAATACCGCTTACCGCTTGGTGAAAGATCGCAACCCGTTGATCTTCTCCTAAACCGCGCTTTGATTGATCGCCGGCTCTCAGCCGGTACACCTAAGGCCCCCTTGTTAATTCATGGGGGACTTTTTTTATTTAGCTGTTGCTAGATTGGATATATGTTAGTATCTTTAGGTCCTAAAATCAATCATATGACAGAAAGCAAGCACACACTCCATTGGCAGAAAGTATTTGACATGGAGTCTGAAATCACCTACCTGGGCGAAGAGAACCCTGGAGAACACTACTTCAGTATCAACCGCAGAGAGTCGGAAGGCTTTTGGGATGTGGAGGAAGATGAGTGCTATGCACTTGTTGAGGATGGTGTTATCGTTGACTATGAGGGATACTCAACCTACCCATCCGATGATGAGAGAGCCTTGATGACTCAAATCTTGGCTGAAAAAAATATCATCTAACTGTTGCCTAGTCGGTTTTTAGTCCGTACCTTTACTTTCTAAATCAATCAGCATGAAATCATTAATTACCTTTATCACAGGCTCAAGAGCCGTAGGAGAGAAACTCCCTGAACCAAAGAAGTTCCCAATCAGAGAGGCCATTGAGGCTGAGTACAATCAATGGGCTAAGGAATTTAAGGTAGGTAGCCGCTATGGTCACCGCGGGTCTTTTTATGAAAATAAATTTCAAATAACTGTTGCCTAATTGGAAAAGAGGTAGTATCTTTAGGTCCTAATCAAACATCAAAGCTATGACACAAATCGAATTATCGCAAGAGGAGCTTGACCTTATTCAAGCCAAAAGAGAAGAAGAAGCCGCAAGGGAGAAAGTTAAGCAGGATCGTATTCAGGCTGACATTGCAAAGGCTAAAGCGAGCATCGCTAAGCGCTTAGAAGAAAGCAAGAAGCAGAATGCTGCAGCAGAAGCCTTTCGCAAGGAGCTTGGAGAGGGTTGGACGGCTCATACAGAGTCTCAGAAAAGTACTGAGAGGGTTTATTGGGGTGGAGAAGTTGTATGGGAAGAGACCTACTCATATGACAACGTGTCCCTGAAGAAAGGGGAGTACGCTGTGTCTGTTTACATGCACACTACGTACAGCAGTGCATGGAGTAGAGGTAACAACAAGGGTTACAAAATGTTTCTCAGCGGTCCGGATGTTGAATACGCATACAGACAAAAAGCGCTCAGCAAAGCTGCTACAGTGAACAAGAAGGTGCAGGAGTGCATTGATGCTATCAACGCAAGAGAAGAGCGTAAGAAAAATAAGCAAACAGCTGTACAGACCGCAGTATCGGATTTGCAGATGAAGTTCCCTGAAGCGGTGGTTACTGCCTTCAAGGATTGGACAAGAGGGCATAGTAAGAGTGGTTACAGAGAATACGACAAGTTGGTAGTTAAGTTAAAAAATGGTATTGAGCTGCATTATGAAGTATACTCAGACGGACGCTTGGGTAGATTAAACGTTCTATTCAGCTGCCAAGACGAAATTGCTTTGATTGGTGCGTTGGGGGCTATTGAGCTCCCTTCCACCACGAAGTAAAAAAAAAGTTGCCTCGCACGTTTTTAATCCGTATCTTTACATTCTAAAATCAATCATATGCAAGTAAAATTCAACGAGCTCAAGAAAATGCTCAACAGAGGTCCGGTGACCTTCATCTTTGAAAAGAAAGACGGTCTGCCACGTCAAATGACAGCAACCACTAACGTACAATGGATTCCTGGAAACAAGGATGTGATCCAACGCAGTGAGAAGGCTGTGACAGTGTACGACATGGAGAAAAATGCATTGGTATAAGTTGGCTTTGTTTTGACACGGTAGTTACTTTTGTACCTTGAATTTGATAAAAAAAGCCTTTTATTACGTGCATAATAACTCATTTTAGAAGGATGAATTTTTTTCATTTTCTACCTCCTTTTTTTCTTCTTTTCTGAGCTCTAAAAAGAAGATCCTCATACATCTGACTTCTACTAATCAATCTCCCTTCAATGGTATTAAGCTTTAACAAAGCGCTTCCAGCATTGGAGTCTCTGGTAAATGCAACGCCAATTAAAGACTGATTTTTGTTAACAGATTTTTGATGTTGATGAGTAAAACTTTGTCCAAGAATCTTGTCTGAAAATTTAGGTTTGTTGCTATCTGCATCAAATTCTAAAATTTCATTACCAAAAATTCCAGTCTCAATTGAAGTTACTCTTCGAAGTTTCCATTTAATTTCTACAATTTTAATGAAAATTTCCTCTTCATAAGCTCCAACTGGCTCATAGATTTTCAGCATACTTTCTTTAAAAGCATGAAACTCTTCAAGATTTTCGCCGATAATTACCAAACGCTCTGCTGTTAAAGCATGCGTGATGGCATTGCCTGATACTTTCTGTTTGCCTTCAAAAGTTACAGGTCCTGTGCTCTTTTTAGCATTTTCTCTGTTCGCTCTGATTTTTCTATCAGAAACTACTTTTAACTTACGTATATTTTTCATGTTTGCTCCTTAATAAATAATTAATTTTTTCAACACGCAGCAAAATGCCTTGTGTTGAATCACAAAATTTTAAATTGAAATACCCACCACTAATGGCTTTATTTAAGGGAGCGTAATTTTAAAGACTTACGAAACTTGAGAGCTAAAAAGCTCGCAGGAATTAATCCTGAATTATTAAACTATACTAAATTAATTATATTGTCAACCTAAAGTAGTAAATAAAATCTTAAAATTAATAGTTAATTTATATTAAAAAGCTTATTGCAAATAATTTAAGCTAAGTATTTTCTAAAAAAATCCATTGATCTCTTCCAAGATAACTCTGCAGCAGCTTTATCGTATCTTGGCGTGGTATCGTTATGAAATGCGTGGTTGACGCCATTATAATAATGGATGATATAATTTTTTTTATTCTCCTTTAAAGCCTTTTCAAAATCTGGAAAACCTTTGTTAATTCTCTCATCTAACTCTGCATAATGAAGCATTAAGGGTGATTGAATTTTTGAAACATCCTTTAGATCAGGTTGTGGTCCGTAATAGGAAACGGCAGCGGATATATTTTTAAAGTTCACAGCAAGTAAATTCACCATCCCCCCTCCATAACAAAAGCCAATGGTGCCAATTTTTGATTTATAATTTTTCTCTAAATATTCAATTCCTGCAAAAAAATCTTGTTTTAATTTTTCTTGATCAAGTGATGCCTGCATTTCCCTTCCCTGATCATCGTTACCAGGATATCCCCCTTTTGCAGATAATCCATCGGGTGCAAATGCGATAAAATTTTCTTTAGCAAGTCTTCGTGCCACATCCATAATATAAGGGTTTAGTCCTCTATTTTCATGAACTAATAAAATGAGCGGAGTTTTTTCATTACTGGTTAAAGGTTTTGCTACATAACTTTTAATTGATCCGTGACCTTTTGAAGATGGGTAAGTGATGGTGGTTATTTGAATACTTTTATCATTTGGATCTACTTGATTAGCGTAGGAATATTTTGGACTTAATACTTCAAGGACTGCAACTGCACTTATTCCAATGACAAACTTTTGAACTCTATCTAAAAATTCTCTTTTAGTAATTTTCCCATGGGCAAACTCATCATAGAGGTTAATTACGTCTTTATTATTTTTTATAAGATCAATTTCTTTTGCAGTCATAATATTTAATCATAGCCAATTTATAGCAAAATGAATAATGATAAATTTTATTGTAATTTTAATAATGCATTAAGATCTAGCGGTGCGGTGAACATATTTAAATTCCCTTTGCTATCATAGGGCCATAGTTTTTCAGGTTTATCCCAATAAAGTTCAACGCCATTTTGATCTGGAT
>OGWI01000065.1_pt1 | contig 12396 bp, 20 predicted proteins | sample 1576021 | NCBI WGS metagenome assembly OGWI01 (sample SAMN07581557, study PRJEB24739) | freshwater metagenome | place: Singapore | collected 2015-04
TGGAGTATCGTCTCCCAAGCCGTCTAAAGTTCGCGATCCTGAAGAACAACAACAGTACGACAAATCTCGAAATGATCTTCTTGAAGATCTCAGAACCACCTACTCGCGTAATCCTTCTGGGGCACTTCAGCTTGCCGAAGGAAGAATGCAGTTTATTGCCAGTAGATGGCCACACGTAACAAAGAAAGCAAAAGGGTACGAAGAAGATTATCAACGAAGAGCAAGGGCAGAGTATGACGCACTCGTAGACACGCACAAAGCACTACGAAGCATTGTATCCGGGATTGAGAAAGCTACGAATGAGAAGCAGCGCATCAAAGCGATTGGGCGATATACTCAGCTTCTCGGCATAGAACCCCAAAATACTTCGTCGAATGATCGACAACAAAAGCAACGACAACTTGATTCGTTACGTCATCCAACCAAGGGAAGATACGAAGACGGGGTCTATATCGCATCACAACGAGGAATGGCAATTGCACGAGCTCTCTCGCCAAACGGAGAATTTGTTGCATCTCGGAGAAAGAGCTTTAAGGAAGCACAACAACGTCTTGATCAAGCGAGGAATGTGCATGCCGCAGCGGTGAAACAATGGCAAGCATCAATGAAGACTCCGGAAGATGATGCACGACTCCAAATAACGACGAATGAACTCAGTGCCGCAGAGAGAGTGCTTACGAGAGCAGCGACAAATCCCTTTTCTGATTTCCCGGAATCGCTCTTCCCGTTTTCTCATGGTCTTGACGTTGTACAACTCGGCAATGTACGATTTGACGCATTTCCGGATGCAGCTCGAGAACTACGATCAATAAGCGGTGAAGTGTTTCGATTTGTAGCAAGATTCACTCCTCCTCAGAATCGAAACGGCGACCCGGTTACGTTGACGAGAACGCTTGCCTTTGAGAAACTGTCGTCAAGCAGAGCGTATTATCAATATCGAAAAGGGACAAGGGAAGGGATTGTAAAGATTGATACGTCTGATGTCGGTGTCGCCGGCCATGAAATACTTCATGCAATAGAGGATTCGCATCCGGAACTCAGCAGGCGTGTGCAGGAATTTTATGCGTATCGCACGCAAAATGAAGCACCAGTACCGATGAATACGGTTGAGACAAATTCAGGATATGCAGACGGGGAAGTGACTCGTGTTGATCAATGGGGGGACTCGTATACGGGCAGAGTGTATAGTGCCGATGTGGCGTCGCGTTTCGGGTCAACTGAAGTATTGTCAATGATCATGACTGCGTTGGCGGACGCTCCTCGAATGGAAAGTGCTGATGGTGCACTGAGGACACTAGAAGACGAAGAACATCTTGCGTTTTTCTTTGACGTTCTTGGCGACCCGGATAGTTGGGGATAAATATGATCAACGAAGGCGACTTTGTGCAGTGGAAATCCGGGACCGGAATCGCTCGAGGAAGAGTAGAGCACGTTATGCGTGAAGGAATGCTGGGAATTAGCAAATTACCTGCGGGAACAAGGCTGGCAGAAGGCCAGAAGGACACAGCAGTTTGCAGGTAATCCAGAGGGTGGTAGCGGTGACGTGGTCTGCGAGAACTTTCCTTTCCATATCGAGGGCAAACGTTGCCAAGCATTAAAGCCTGAAGATTGGATGGAACAGGCAAAGCGGGATTGTCCGGCGGGCAAGATCCCAGCGGTATTTTTCAGGCGTAACGGACGGAAAGAGTGGCTGGTCATATTAACCGCCGACAGCGTGTGCGAATTGGCTCGACAGATCGCACCAGCAAATGTGAAGATTGAATATGTGCCAAACAATCCGATGTCAACGACAGTCGGTGCTGGCTTTTGGGTACACAGCCCAGACCAACTTACCCCAAAATACATACAACCAATAAACAACCCAAATAAATAAAGGAGAAATAACATGGCACTAACACTAAGTGAGTCGGCAAAACAAGAGCGCAAGTTGCCCGAAGCCGGAGCGACCGTAGGCGTTCTCTACAGCCTAGTCGATCTAGGCCACCAGAAAACCAATTGGGACAACCAGGAGAAGTGGACGCCTAAAGTCCGCTTGACTTTTGAATTGCCCGATCAGACTGATGAATACGAGGTAGAGGAGAAAGGCAAAGTGACCAAGGTGCAAAAGCCTATGGTAGTTTCCATTGAGCAGACCCGCAGCCTTGGCGAGAAAGCCAGCTTGCGCAAGCTTCTTGAACAATGGCGCGGTCAGACATTCACCTCCAAAGAACTCCAGGCATTCAGCTTGAAGAACCTATTGGGCAAACCAGCGATGCTGACCCTAATTCACAAGACCAGTCAGCAGGGCAGGCAGTACTGCGCCATCGCGGGTGCGTCCAAACTTCCAAAGGGAATGAAAGCACCGACCACCACCACCAACAATCAACTCTATTACGAGATTGAGCAGGGTGAAGGTGGCCAGTTCAACGATATGCCGGAATGGTTGCAGGAAAAGATTCGTGCATCCAAAGAGTTTGCTGCCGCTGCCGGCAAGTCCACGGCCACCAAGGTCGAGCTTGACGCAGACGGAAATCAAGTGCCGTTCTAATTGTAATGGCTCTTACAATCACAGAAAAAGAGCCTACCAATTCCCGTCTGGTCGTCACAGACCAGGCGGGACATTGGTACACAGCCGAGGGTGAATCCGCCCACGTTGTGATTGGCAAGAACGGAAAAGAAAGAAACACAACCGTAGCCGATGCACGCCAGATGGGATTGTACCCATCCGTCACCAGCGTGCTTGGGATTATGGATAAGCCGCAATTGACGGCGTGGAAGATAGAGCAGGCCATTATGTCATCGCTCACACTTCCGAAGGAGGCAGATGAAACGCTCGAAGCTTATGCGAAAAGAATCGTTAAAGACTCAAAAGAGTCAACAACCAAAGCAGCAGAACACGGCACGAGGATGCATACCGAAATGGAAAACATCCTTCTGGAGCGAGCTTGCTCCACAGATGAAGTCCTTAAACCTTACATCGAAACCTTTAGAGAATGGGCAAGTAAAAATGTCGAGAAAACGTATTGGTGCGAAAAGGGTCTTGTCGGCGCAGGCTATGCGGGAAGGTGTGATGCCTACGTCAAGTTACGCGGTGTGGGTGACGCTATCATCGACCTAAAGAATCGTAAGGTAAACCCCAAGTACGATCCGTTCTACGATACGGATTGCGCCCAGCTTTGGGCATACCGAGCCGCAAGCGAGAATCCAAAGTGTGCCTGCGTGTCGGTTGTCCTAGCGTCAAACGATGCTACCAAGCTGACAACAAGGGTGTGGGACGAGGACGAACTCTACCAAGCTGGAATTGCCTTTTGCGCCATGCAGAAAGTGTGGGCTTGGGTTAAGGGTTATACGCCTCCGGGGATGAAGTTATGATTGATCCCGCTGACGTTATTTGGCTGGAGGAGTTGCTGGATCAAGTCTATCGGAGTTTGGCAAAATGACAGCACCAACAATCCAAGAGATGGGCAACGCTGCACAGGAGATAGTCTGGCGCGTGATGGGTAAAGGATCGGATAAGTCGGGCTACGGAGACTGGCTGGAAAAGGATCGGCCTACCCATGATTATCACATCGCCAGAGCAATCCGGCACCTAGCCACGGCGCAGATGCAACTTCACAAGTCCACGCCATGTCCGGACGTAAACGGAGAAACAAGTGTTGACCACTTGGAGCGCGCGCTGGTAAGGTCGCTGTTCGTTCTGGCACAAATCAAAAAGGAGATACCAAGACTATGAGATGGATTAAAAAAGAACTAGATCATGAGGGAAAACCTGAATGGTGTGTTTATATTGATGAAGATGAGATGGGGAATGAGGAGGACTGGATTGGATACGAAAGTTTTAATACCAGAGAAGAGGCAATCGAGGCTTGCAGGAACTACACCTGGGAAGACTACGACCGTAACGACAAATGAAGATAACTCGCGTAGTTAAGATTGATGGCGGCTGGGAGCTTTACGGCATCTCAGAAAAGGAGAAGAAAGAGATCCAAGTTGGATTTTGTGGCGAGAACTTGCCTCTGGATGCTTGGGTAAGGATAGAGAAATGAAGCTGGCCTTGTCTTGGATCTTTTATCACATTGGTAATATCACAAGTTTAACGCTGATGCGATTAGGACACGGATACGGCTTCTACAATCGAATGATGATCTGGTCATCCGAACTGGATGAACACAAAAAAATATGGAAGAACGCAAAATGAAACAAGCATTAGTAACTCAATCGTTTGGTGATGAGTGGAAGAAGATTATTGATCTTACCAGGCCGCGCATGGAGGCATACTGCAAGCGCCATGGCGTTGACTTCATTCTGATTGATAAGCCTCTCACCCACCCGGCGCAATACTCCAAGTCGGCAATCGGAAACATTATGGCAACGAAGGGCTACGATCAGGTCACGTTTGTTGACGCTGATGTTCTTATTGCAAACGATTGTCCGAAGCTTTCCGAAGACGCAGGCGTGTTTTGTGCCTTTGACGAAGGAGCTTATCTGGACCGCAAGCCAGATATGGTGAAGTTGGCCGGTGCTTTCGGCGGAGTGATCGAGCCAAAGTTCTACGTCAATACTGGCGTGTTCGTGGTTCATACCAAGGCCGTTGGCGTACTTTCAATGCCACCTCTTGGCCTGCACCCCAATCACTTTGCCGAGCAGACCTGGTTCAACGTGATGGCGCACTTGTGGAATATCCCGCTAACCGAGCTTGATCCGTCATTCAATTGCATGACCAGCGTTGAGTCACACTTTGGATTGGACCGCCACAAAGATGCCTACATCATCCACTACGCCGGTCAGTCTAACGATCTGGTTAAGTTATCTAACCAGATCCGAACTGATGACGCAAAGCTGGTGGAGCTAGGTCGGTGAGGTCCACGCAACTATGTCGTGGAAACTACGATGATAGATTGCAACAGTTGGCCGGGGAGGTTGCGCTCCAGGCTATCCGAGACCTGCGGATGTTGCGCAAACGCGGGATGGTTAAGGGTATGAAGATTATAAAAGGACACCAAGGCGTTCCACTCAAAGATGCCTTGGAGTACAAAAATTCGCACGAAGTACAGAAGCTGTTGCGTGACTTTAAGAACGGAACAGTTGCTTGGTGGTGTCGAGCCTCTGGAATAAGTATCGACAATCGGACGTTGCTACGCAAGTTGGAGGACAACGATTATGCAATTGCTTGAGACAATTGGAGACATGATATGGATTTTGACTTGGCTGGCATTTATGTTTTGCGTCCTTGCTTCAATTGTTTTGGCTGGAGTTTTTATAGTCTGCAGGTTAATTGATTTCATAAAGGAAAACATACTATGATCGAAACATTCAAACAGAAGGTATTGACCGCATCAGTTGATCGCTATGTCTTGACTCCCAGCCAATGCATGATGCTGCGCCAGGACGCAGAAATTATTGGAATGAAGCGTGCGCCTGTGCTGGCCAAGGATGGGTCGAATAAAATATCTCGTACGCGCACCTGCTCGTCCTGTTGGATTCCATTCGCAAAACATTACGAGTGGATTTACAAAGTGATGCGAGAGATTACCGAAGGCATCAATGCCGAGCAATGGCGTTTCGACATCCAAGGAATCCAGCAGTTGCAGATCCTAAAGTATACTTCATTCCAGCGTTTTAAGTGGCACTTTGATACTTACACCGGATCTGACCGCAAGCTTACGGCTGTGGTCAATCTTTCAGATCCATCCGAATACATAGGGGGTGGACTGCAAGTCAAGGCCGATATGGACAACGCTAGATTTATACGAGATCAGGGAGCGGGTTGTTGGTTCCCATCGTACATAGAACATCGTGCGCGTGCGCCAATATGGGGAACACGCTGGGTGTTGGTAGCTTGGTTTACCGGACCTAGCTGGAAATGACCCACGCCGCTAATCTACCCCGCCACTTGTACGTCAAGTGTGATATGGAGTTTGTGTCTGATGGCGAGAAGCGGGGGCTGGAGGATGTTGTCTGGTTCGGCCTAACCGCAGTCCCAGGGCGAGCCTGGGGTTGCACAATTATGTTAAAGTGTGGCGCGCTGTACCGAGGCTTGCCATTACACGCCATCGCTCACGGCGAGATAGCAATTATGGATTGGGACATCAACGATGCCCAACGCTGGGATTGTTTTGGCTGGAACTTCACGACAATCGAGTACGAGTATCTGATGGGTTTGTCTTGCCGAGTATGGATTGCAAGCAAGAAAATTTGGGAGGTTGGCCGCTATCTATTTACAGCCGAGCCTTACGGAGATGGGTTCTCGATGTCTCCATGCCAAACCAAGTCACACCATTTCATTGCACTTAACAATGGACGCATCACGGCTGTTCCGGGTAACAATGTGCTTTGGAAAGAATCAAGCTTCACCACTCCAAGCGAGAAACCTAATTGGCTGCGGACGCAGTCACAGGTCTGGAATGGAGAAGAGGCAACGTGGGATGACGTTGTTGGTGAAGAAACAGCATAGGAGGTCACAATGCCACTAGGCAAAGACATCGGAAAGAACATCCGCGAACTTCGCGCGGACAACAAGAAGAAGGGATCGGCTCGCGGTGCTGGCGGAACGCCTCGCAGCGAGAAGCAGATCCTAGCCATTGCGCTTAGGTCAGCCGGTGTGCCGCCAAAGGGTGAGCGCAAGTTCCGCATGAAGTCTGGAATGTGATGGACGTCGAGGCAAAGAACCGCCTCAAGTGGGCGCGCGACATCCTTCTCAATGCCAGGGGAAAGCTGGCAGTTGAGAGGGACCGCGCTTCCCATGGTCATGCCATAGATATGATTCAGATAATTACGATGGTCGATGCAGCGGCTTTGATATGCAAGGAAATAGCGGAGGTTGAATGAAATACTTATCACTATGTTCTGGCATTGAGGCTGCGTCCAAGGCTTGGGAGCCTATCGGATGGGAGCCAATTGCGTTTTCAGAAATAGAACCATTTCCGTCAGCGGTGCTGAAGCATCATTGGCCGAAAGTACAAAACCTAGGAGACATGACAAAATATGAACAATGGAATATACCAAGCGGATCAGTTGACCTTCTGGTCGGAGGAACGCCCTGCCAATCCTTCTCAGTCGCAGGACTCAGAAAAGGACTCCACGACCCAAGGGGCGGACTTATGCTTACTTTCCTTAAAATCGCTCAACGTCTGCGGCCTCGATGGGTTGTCTGGGAAAACGTCCCCGGCGTCCTGTCCAGCAACGGAGGACGGGATTTTGGTTCCTTCCTTGGGGCGTTGGGCGAGTTGGGGTATGGGTGGGCCTACCGAGTCTTGGACGCTCAATGGTTCGGAGTGGCCCAAAGACGCAGACGTGTGTTCGTTGTCGCACATCTTGGAGAAGGGAACCTTGCCGCAAAGGTTCTATTTGAGTCCGAAAGCGTGCGCCGGGATTCTCCGCCGAGCCGAAAAGCGAGGAAAGGAACTTCCGCCGATGCTCAAGAAGGCATTGGAGTCAGCCTGCCAGAACGAGAAGTAGTCGGCTGTCTAAGCGACGGGGCGCACATGGGGGGGGGGCTTAACGGCCAAGACGCATACAGCGGAAGGATTATGGCTGTCACAAACTGCGGAGACTCTCATGGCAACTGATTACAAAGGACCAGGGCATAATAGGGATCACAATTTTGTGGTTGCCACGCCGGTTGTAATCGACAGAGCCGCCTTTAACCAAGGCGAGAACGCACAATACAGACCACACATAGAACACAGCGAGACAATGGATTCGCTTGTGGCAAGAGGTCCGCACGCCGTTGCAATTCCCATCCATGACCAAGCCACCCGCAACACTGGAAAGCGTGGCGACAAACAGGATGGAAAAGGCAACGGCCTTGGCGTTGGCAAGCCGGGTGATCCGGCACCCACTCTGACCAAGGGAGACAAACACGCTATTGCCTTCCAAACTTCCGAACTTCGTCTTACTGGAAAACTAACAGAGCAATCTGTTTGCCCTACGCTAAAGGCAAACACGAAAGCCGGTGATACTGAAGTTAAGGTTGTCCTATACGAAAACCACCCAAACGACAGCCGAGTCACAGGACCGCACGATGTCGCTCCAAGTTGCGTATCACGATATGGAACTGGTGGCGTAATCAATCCAGTTGATCGCATGGCTGTCCGAAGGCTCACGCCAAAAGAATGCGAGCGACTTCAAGGATTTCCAGACGATCACACGCTAATCCCCTGGCGCAATAAGCCGGCAGATCAATGCCCGGATGGGCCGAGGTACAAGGCTTTGGGAAACTCGATGGCCGTGCCGTGCATGGCTTGGATTGGGAAAAGGATTGACGCAATAGAACGCAACAATAGAAAGGACGGCCAATGAAACTCTGGACAAACCAAACCAACTCAATTCACAAGGTCGATGACAATATGCTCTACCCCCGCAACACCTATGTGTTGCCTGATGAACTAACCGGACCCACCTGGGACGATTCGATCCCTTGCCCACATAAGATCAGGCCGTATTACAAGGGAAGATCCACCGGCGGAGCCACAGCAGTCTACCGCGCCGGCGCAATCGGGGATGCAATCATAGCAACCGCCTTCGTACATTATCTGGTTCAAGAGTCGGGTGGCGTGGTGGACGTTTACGCACCCGCAAGGAACCTGCCTCTCTACGCTGGCCTAGGCGCAAAGCTGTGGCCGCTGCCCTGCTCGCTTGAGGCTTGGGATAGCTACGATGCCCATCTGCCTACGGATGATTTGTTCAGCGGTCAGGTTGGGAACACCAAGCTAGGCACTGGTCCTGGCAACTGCTACCAGCGCATCTACGAGTGGATGGGGGTATGGGATGAAAAGACGATGGCCAAGTATTGCCGTCCATATCTTCACCTAATCGAACCTGACCACAACGAGCTAAAGGAACTTGGCAAGTGGCCGCTGCCTATTCCCTATTTCGCCTACCATGTCAGCAGTTCCGGGCCCACCCGCACCTACCCGCCTAAGATGGGGCAGGATGCTGTGCTGGCGTTACTCGAAGCCCACCCTCACCATCACGCAGTCATTATTGGGCTGGATAACAGCAACAACTTCAAGGTGGATAATCCCAGGGTGATCGACCTGTTTAACACTACAAAGCAGATCCGCTCACTGTTCCCAGTGATCGCCAACGCAGACTTCGTGGTTGCTCCGGATAGTTCGGTCAACCACATTGCGGCGGGGCTGGACACGGCTTGCGTCAGCTTGTGGGGGTCATACCACCCGGATGACCGCATGACCTACTATCCTAAGAACGTGTCGGTGTTCAAACCGGATGTCTGCCCACACGCGCCGTGCAGGCCGCATGCGGGTCTACCGCAGGCCAAGTGTAAGGATGCGAGCAATAAGACAAAAGGCACGCAATACTGGTGCAACGCCCTACGCAACATCACGGCGGAGGATATTGTGGCGGCATCCCATAAGGCAAGGGAATTGGAGGATAAATCACATGAGGAGAAAAAATGAGCAATAAACAAGCAACAAAACATAAATTCAGATACGGCGAGGAAACTTACACCATCTTCATCACCAAGGACGATTGGTGGATTGATGAGCCTGTGGATATGCCGGAACGAATGATTACGGCTGCAAACGAGTTTGCTCTGGAGAATGGGATGGCTCCGGATGCAGATTTATGCGTTGGTTGCAATAAAGGAATCTATTTGAATATAACTGAGGATTATAATTTAGCTTCAAAGGTTATTAAGAATTTACCAATCAGGAGGTGCAACAAGTGCGGCCACACCCTAATACCAGGCGAATCCGTTGCCAGGGTTGACGAAGTTCTGGGGGTAAAAAACTAACCAAATCCGCCGATGTGGTGTGCAAGGAGATCTTGCAACATGGGTCGTGTGTCCCCACTTGAATCAGAGGCGGGTTAAATTTGTATGAACAAAATAAATCCAGAAAAAATTGATGATAGAATTCTTGAATTGCTAAGGAATCCAACGACTGTTATGGGCAGTAAAATGTGGGATGAAATAGAATTGGTTGTAGATTATTTGCGTAATACGCTCCATTTTTCTCGTGAATCCATATTAGCTGTAATTAATGCCAAGGGTGGATATGGAAGAAACCCAGAAGTACCACATAAAGAATTAATTAGTCATATAGACTATATTTTAAAAGTTAATAAAAAGAATTATAAAAATTATCTACTATGTCCAGAATGGGAGAAGAAGAGAAAGTTTATAATTCAAAGAGATAAAATTTGTCAAGGGTGTTTAGATGCGCCCATACATGAAGTACATCACTTGACCTACAAAAATGTTGGCAATGAACTTATGTTTGAACTTGTTGGTTTATGTAGAGAATGTCACGCAAGGGTACATTCAAAACCTATATGATCGACTCCCAACGCAAAGCCGAAGAGATTGTGGGTAAGGTTGACTGGCAGTCAGCCAATCACGGCCTATGCCGTTGTCCTGGCGAGTCCGCCCACACCAGCCACACTAGGCTGCGTGACACCACCGTGTTCGTGGATGGTGTACCCACGATCTTCTGCTGGCATTCCTCATGCGTGGCGTATAGGGATGAGGCAAACCGAAAGCTGCGCCGAGCCATCCTCAAGGATTTCAACATGGCCGCGCCCATGTCTTCCGGCACCGCAATGCCAAAACTGGTCATCCAGAAAGACCCGGAGAGCGAGATCCTTGACCGCATCAAGACAATCGCGGAATCAAACAAGCAACGATACCTAACCCACTACAACTGGGACCCGGCGGACATGTACGAGGAGAGTCCAATTAGATTTGAAACGCCAGAGGAGCAGTACCTGGCCTTCCTGTCGCTGTTCCACGATGCCGACATCACATGGATCGGGGACGTAAAGGATAGCGGCAGGCATCCGCAGAATTTTCAGCGTGTGGAAGAGTGGAAGAAGTTGTCACTGCCAGTTGGTCAGTTTACTACCGGCGCAGTGTTTGTCCCAGGAACTATTAGCAGGTCTAATGATAAGGTAGATAAACGATTATACCTAGTGGTCGAGTCCGACACGCTTACCAAGCCGCAGATTGGGGCGGTGTTCCAAGCCATGCGCGACCTATTCCGCATGAAGATGTACGCCGTGGTTGACACGGCTGGGAAGAGTTTGCATGGATGGTTTGAGGTTCCACCAAAGAAAGAATGGGAAGATCAATTAAAGGCTTTCCTTGTTCCATTGGGATGCGACCCTGCGACATTCAAGCCAAGCCAGCCGGTCAGGATTCCGGGGGCGCAAAGAAACGAAAAGACACAGAGCCTTCTTTGGTTCTGCAAGGAGGGGAAATGATAGAGCCAGCAGTCAGTTTGGGAGTGAAGCAACCAGTCGACCAGTGGCCGCCGATCAAGTCTTACGCCGAGTTGATGCGGGAAAAGCTGGATGAACCTGACGTGCTAATTGAAGGCATCCTGCACCGAGGGGGCAAGTTGCTCCTGGGCGGGGGAAGCAAGTCATACAAAAGCTGGAGCCTTATCGACTTAGCCCTTTCGATATATACTGGCACAGAGTTCTGGGGTCAGAAGTGCAACAAGGCAAAGGTGCTGTTCATTAACTTTGAGATTCATGAATGGAGTTTTAGGAACCGCCTGGGCGATGTAATCAAGGCAAAAGGGTTAACCGAAGATCAGGTTGAAGACTTTGATGTATGGACGCTTAGAGGATACGCTGCCGATTTGACCCTTATCCGACCCCTAATTGAAAAGCATATCGACGGCAAGGGGTACCAGGCGATCATTTTAGACCCAAATTATATGCTGATGGGGGAAAGGGATGAGAACAACGCCGGGGATATGGCCAGCCTTATGAACGAGTTTGAGGCTTTGGCTGTCCGGCATAACCTTTCAGTAATACTAAGCCACCACTTCAGCAAGGGTAACAAGTCCAGTTCAGAATCAATCGACAGGTTCAGCGGGTCAGGTGTGTTCGCCCGTAACCCTGACACGTTGGTGGTGTTGACCGCCCATGAAGAGGATGAACGCAGCTTCACCTGCGAGATCACTCTTAGGAACTTCCCTCCAGTGGACAGCTTTGTTGTTCAGTGGCACTACCCATTATTCAAGACAAACTACTCACTGAACCCAGACAAACTGAAGAAGCCAAACACGCACAAGTCTATTGACGACAAGCGGTTGCTTACTGAAATGGGGTGCAAGGATTGGGTGGCTAACCAGCTTGTGAAGCACCTTTCAGATAAGCTTTCAGTCAGTGACCGCACCATATACAAGTACATCAAGAGGCTCACAAAAGCTGGTAAGATAATAAAAGAGAACGACTTATATACTGCAAACCAGTCTGAATTTTAGACTGAACAGGGGACTGAAAGTTTACTGAACGCTACACTATGAAGCCGTATATATATATAAAACAATTCAGATCGCGAAGGGATAGTAGGAAAAGGACTCCTTAGTCCGTCCTTTCCCTACCCGCTACGCTTATCCCGTAGCGTTTTCTAAAATGAAAACAATATCGTGACTGGGAAAC
>OGWI01000066.1_pt1 | contig 12276 bp, 22 predicted proteins | sample 1576021 | NCBI WGS metagenome assembly OGWI01 (sample SAMN07581557, study PRJEB24739) | freshwater metagenome | place: Singapore | collected 2015-04
AACAACTCCGTCTTTTCTATCAACAAACCATAACAATACATAACCCTTAGCCCCCATAATTATTTCTCAATTCGGTAAGTAAGGACAATAAAGTCATCAGTAAAGGTTGCTGTGTTGTCGGTGAATACCCAATTAGTAGCCTTGCCGAAGTCCATAAATGAACCTGACTTGCTAGGGTTTTCTGGATCGGTTAGATAAACTCCGTTGCCCTGTATCTTTTTTATTGCCCTAGTTGTGTTTAGGTATCGGTGTGGCTTAGGGTTTTCTGTTGTCGGGTCGCTACTGCTTATCAGGGTTAGCTTTACATTAGGCTCGGCTAATACTCTCTTGAACTCGGCTAGTGTTTTCATTTTTCTTTTCCTTTTCTCTCGGTGCTAGTTGTTAGCTAGTAATAACTCTACTTCGTTATTGGCGTTTAGGATAGCAATTCTAGTGCTAATAATTTTCCGTCTTATTCTAATTAGATCGGGGGATAAGTTAGTTTCGCCTAATAGTATGTCTAAGTGTTCATCAGCCCATAACTCGTTGATAAGACTGAACGCAAGCTCTAACTCTTGCTTTACTTCTTTTAGTCTTTCGGTGCTTGTTTTTGCCATTTCTCTTTTCCTTTTCTCTCGGTGCTATAACTTTACAGGTGTTTCAATAGTTCGTCAAACTTTTCTTTTAGTTTCAGTATGGCGTGTCGGTTAGCCAATAATCTCTGTTCCGTAGCTGTTATGTGTTCTAACAGATTATCTATCTCGCCCTGACTTCTTGGATCTAAGTTTCTAAACATAACCAGCATTCCGTCTATTAGCGATACTACTGCCGTTTTTTCTAAGTTTAGCTTTTTTAGGTCGGCAACAATTTCTCTAATCTCTTGCTCTCTTTTGTCCATTTTTATTTCTCTTTTCTTTTTAGGTGCTAGGGGCTAACTTTATCAGCTAACCCCTAGCAAATTTTTTCTGTGTGTTTATTCTATCGGCAAGGGTAGCCAATTAGCAACAAACTCTTTTGGCTCGTAAAGATTATCTAAATACTGAACTGAACCATTATCGGCATTTAGGATTATGTCGGGGTTATCGTTCCAGCCATTACTGCCTGTCGTTTCTACTGAACGGATACCAAACCCTAAGTGTCCTGTATAGCCACCCTGAATAACTGCGAACTCGTAGAATACCTGTGCGATTAGGTATGAAGTATCGCCAATGCGGTCTGTTCTTTTTAGGACTTTTGCTACTGCTGTTAGTCCGTCTGTTCCTGCCCAATGTCCGTAAAGCTCTATTGGATTAGCCAGACTTTTACTTGTGATAAAGATACTTGCTCTATCTCCCATTTCTGTTTCCTTTCGGTAATTGTTTTCGGGTATGTAAAGTCTAAGTCCGTCTAGGCAATTCCGTCAAGTTTATTTTTTGGCGTGTCGGTAAATAAATAATCCCCCTAGCCAATGACTAAGGGGACTATTTTTGGATCTGATTTAGGCGAATACTGCCAGCGAACCAATGCTTATGATTATCGCTAACAACATAGGGGCTACCCTAACTATTGTTTCTCGCTTTTTAGAGAAAAAGAATAGTGCTAAACCGAGTAGGACAAACCCTAAGATAACTGAACCTAAATAGATTAGGGAATACATTAGCGACACCGAGCTAATCATAAATAACCCGAACACTATTAGTTTTATGTCCCCCATACCGATTTGTCCTGATCGGTGGTGCCAGATTACTAACCCGATAAGTAGCAATACCGAACTTAGTAGCGATACTGCCCAATTTATCCAAGTGCCAAACATAATTGCTGTTGTCGTGTTGGTGATTAGGGTAATCAAGAATACCGGCATTAGAAACTTATTTGGAACTCGGTTTTGCCTAAGGTTTAGTATGACTAGGGGGATAAACCCTAGCGATAAATAGGCTAGTGGTATTGCTGAAATTATTTGTTGAGTGGTCATTTCTTTCCATTTCTTTTTTAGTGTTGTTGTGGTTTTCCACCTAATCAGTAAAGCATACTTTCTCGGTTTAGGTCAAGTGTCTTTATCGGTGTGTTCCTGTATTGCTTTATCTCTCTTTGCTTGCCTTGTTCTAGCTCGCTTATCTCTCTTATCAGCGTGTATGCCACTAGCGTTAGATCGTCTAATTTCCCGAATAGCCTTAGCGTATTCGGGGTTAGCACTTCGTCTAAACTTCATCTCGGTCTTTCTCGGTAAAAGTAAATAAGCAGTTTATAGACTTGCTTAGGTCTGGGCAGTAGAGAAATGAGAGAAAACTACTGCCATTAGTAGCTGGCGAGTTAGGGGGGCAAGAAACCAGCTACTAAGATAAAGTTATCGGTTTTTTAGCTCTGTGTCAAATTATCTCTCAACTTTTTTAGATTTTTTGGATCGGTTTTCTTTTCTGCTTAGTTCTCTAAGCTCTTGTCTAACTCTAATAACACTAGGCAAGGTTCGCAATACTTATGTTTTTTCATTTTGCTTTTCGGTATCGGTGGTCTAGTTAGTGTTATGCCACATAAGGTTATGGCACTTGGTTTATTTAGATCATCTTTTTCTACAAAGTGGATAAGTGGGTTGCCTTTATCCGTATCGGTGTTATCCGTATCGGTGTTTAGTTGTTCGTTCATCTACAACTCCATTTCTCTCGGTTGCTTTTATCTTACATCTTTTAGCAAGAAACCCCCCTAATCTAAACTCGCTGGTTCAGTTTATTAGGGGGGAAACTCTTGGCTACCTATACAAGTTTTATGTATTCGTATTCGGTAGTTCTTAGGCACTCGTCAAATACGGCAGGGTATTTTTCTTTCATAAGTGTTCGGTCAAAGCTGGTGTTTTTTCCTGCTTGTAGAACATAAGAACCCTTGCCTACGACAACTGCTCTCTTAGCACCATTTAGGGCTTGTAGCAAGATTTCGCTTGCTAGTGCTTTCTGCTTTTCTAGTTCTGCGATCTGCTCTTTTGCTGATTTCAGCAACTCGTAAGCGTCTTTTACTTTCTTACTCGTTAGCTTTATCTCTTGCGGTGTTTCGTTGTTTTCCATTTTAGAACCCCTTATAGTTCTATGCCGATTTCTCGGCTATCGGAACTTCCGATACTTCTAACTTAGTCCTGTTGCTATTTGTAGTCAAGTATTTTGCCAAACTTTTTTTCTGGCGTGTCTAATAATTTTCTAGCCAAGTCCGATACTGCTTACAACTCTCTACTTTACCGATTAGCCATTTATCGTTTATTAGTCTGGCATAATCCATTAGACACTCGGCTCTGTTGTAATACTTGATCGTCTTTATCCAAGTTCCCCCTAGTGTCCTGTAAGTCAAGCTTGCTCTAATCTCTGATCCGTATTCGGCAGAATAGGTAATCTCTAAGTTTTCTTTTTTGATTTTGCCGATACGCATTTGCTCTAAGTCCATTTACTCCCCCCTAATCATTTCGGCAATACCGGCAAGCTTTACTAACCTAGCCAAGACTATTGAGTAAGCAAGTCTGTTTATGTCTGCTGTTTCTTTTCTATCTGCTACTGCCAGATAAGTATTCGTGTCCGAAACATTTAGTAAGTCCTGTGCCAAAGCTTCATAACGCTTTTGCCAAGTTTGGATCAAGTCGGCAGTAATGAACATTTGGCGAGAATAAGTAGTAAAGCTTTTGTTCGGGTTAGCTTTTGCTAGTGTTTGGCTAAACTCGTTTGCTATCTCTAACGCTTGCTTTGCGATTTCTGGGTCGGTTGAGATTTGTGTTAGTTGTAGTTCTTTGGTTTCCATTTCTGTTTCCTTTCAGGGTTGGTGTAAATAACTTAGCATACCTAGAAATAAAAAGCGAGCAGTTTTTACACTTGCTCAGGTGTTTTGCTAACTAGGGGTTGTTAGCAAATCTCAAATCCCCCAGAGTTTTCCAGAAACTCGGCAAACTCGGTTAGATCCATAAGGTCTAGTGAATACCAAGTGGCAAAGCTTTCTTTCTCGCCTTCGCCACCACAGCCATTACACCAGCCCTTAGTTCTGCCTGTGATAATTGCTAGTTCTGGTTCTAGTTCTCGGTCAGGCATACCATTTTCCACGCCAACTTTGTCGGTTCTAATTCCCGTTCCCTTACAAAGTTCGCAGGTTTCTTTCGGCAGTTCAGATACAGCCTTGTTTCTTTGGTCAATGTATTCTTGAGCTTTGCCAGAAACTAGATCCTCTTTGATACGCCTTGCGAGTTCTAAACTGCCCTCGTTGCCTAGCCCATCTCCGTCGTTAGTGTGTCCAGATACTTCGCCAACTAAGTCGTTGTAGTTATACACGCAGTAGTCCCAGAGTGGTCGCCAGCCCCAGACATTACGCCTAAAATAACTGCCAACATTATTTTTAGGGTTCTTACCATAAACATCCATACCCATTTTTGTTTTCCTTTCACTAGGGTTTGTTTGTTGCTTAGTTAGTTTATAGCAACTCACCGACATTTCGCAAGATTTATTTTCGGTGAGTTGTCAAAAAAAAATAAGCAGTTTAGACACTTGCTTAGGTGTTTCCCTATTATTCGGGTTGGTCTATTAGCTCTTCCGTCAAATCAACTTTTTCATTTTCGGGGTTGCTGTTGTCGGGTTCGGTAAAAGCAACCCTAGTGAAATTAGAAGTTCCCCAAGTTAGATCGTGTCCAATGGTGTCAGCTTCTATCTCAACCGAAGTTCCGGAACGCTCACCATTATCCCAATCTCTAACTCGTAAAGTTCCAAAAACAATTATTCTGTCCCCCTTACTAATAGAAGTGTTGGCATTTAGGGCTAACTGCCTAAACGCTGTAATGGTAAACCAATTTGTATCTCTTGGCTCCCACCTACCAGAAACTTTGTTGAATACTGATCGTGAGCTTGCTAGACGGAAACTTGTAATTGCTAGTCCGTCTTGTGTAATCAGGTGTCTTGGTGTTGTTGCTACTAGTCCCTGAATTGTAATTGGTGAGTTGATTTTTTCCATAGCGATTTTTTCCTTTCGTTGCTATGTTCCAAGTTTATAGATTTCTTGGATTTAGTCAAGTTTATTTAGGTGAGCAGTTTATCAACTTACTCAGGTTTAGAAAGTTTTTTATGTAGCCAAAAAGCACTTACAAAAAAGCTGGATAGTATTGCGATCAACTCCAATACGCCTAGCCCCGTTTTACACCGCACTAGGTAGGGTGGTCGGATTTTCTCTTGGTGATCACCCAAGCGTAGTTTAGCGACTTACATTGGTCGGTTTTCGCTAGGTTTAGGGTAGTTATCCCCACAGCCCACCAACATAGTCGGTTCATAGAACGGACATTTCTGGTTCTCCACCTATTTCTAGGTTTCGGGTGTGCCTAGCGAAAGTCTTGCTATTCGTCAGAATACTCCTGTTCTGGCGATAAATCAAATCTAAATCTGGCTCGGTATTCGTCGTGGCTGGATCGTGTTATTTCCAATTCCTTTTCAGGTGTAATTGTGATCCGTAGCGTGTAATCGCCATTTATGGCTAAGGCATCTAGCAAGTCCTTAGCTGGAACATCTGTCCAACCCGAACTATTAGTCCAACCCATACTCTCGCCATAAACTCTAATAAGCGTGTCCTCTGTCCAACCCTTATGAGCTAAGTATGGCTCTAAAAACTCCTCTGTGAAGTATCGCTTATCATCATCAAAACAGCCAAAACACTCATCACTAGGCTCACTCTCACCGGTATTCTCGTTCTCAACTTCACAGGAACATAGATTAGTGATCTCTAATTCGGTTGCTTGTGGTTCTAGGTTATCCATTTATTTTCCTTTCGTTTGGATAGTAGAAGTTTATAGATTTACAAGTTGTTCGTCAAGCTCATTTGGAACAAAGTCGGGAACTCCACCTGCCATACAAATACCAACTCGGATAACAAGATCAGAAGTAGTCATACCCATACATTTAGCAACTTGATCTAGTAATTCACTACTAGCCTCTTTTCTACCTTTTTCCAATTCCCATAGGTAGTTGTGAGAGATTAGAGCTTTACTATTTATGATCATCTGTCTAAGAGTAATTTTCTTATCTTGCCTGTATTCAGAGATTACATAAGATAACGCTTGCCTAAATAACATTTCTAACTTTCTGTTGTCGGTCTGTTTTGTTGTCGGGGACTAGGTAGAAACAGAACCCAAAAACTACCTAGTCCCCAAGTGGATAGCAGAAAGGGGGAAAACATCTATCCACTAGATCGGTGAGGTCAGCACAAAATCTCACCGAAGTTCTTACAACACAGGATACACTCTGTTTCCTGTTTGGTCAAATACATTTACGCCAATTTCGCCAAGCTCATAACTCTCAAACTCTTTGATAGCAATTTCGTAAGCCTGTTCAGGAGTTTTGGCAGAAACTTCTTTTTCTACTCTGATCTTTACCTTGTAAGGCTTTGGAGATGTAGGGCAGTCGCTATACCAACTTTCCTCGTCATCATCATTACCACAGATACAGCTATCCTCTCGGTCTAAGGCAACATAGTCAGCGTGGCTTTCTGGTATGTCCCAAGATGAAGTTTCTGAAAGCTCGCCACCCGATCCACTAAACTTTGCCCCCCAACCCTGTTCCTCCTCGGAATAAAACTCAAAGTCAAGTGTCGGGTGTTGTGCCACCATAGCAGTCATAACTTCCACAGGTATAGACCAGGCTGTATCGTATCGGTATTTTATGCTTGGACTTGGATCAGAAGTGTTGTCGATCAGTTCGGTATCACTACTATCCCACTTCACTCCCCAGTTCCGTAAGTTCCAGTTATACCAGTCGCTACCAGCAAAAGGATCGTTTTTATCTTTCTCGGTAGGGTCTTTTAGGTGCTGAAAGTAGTAGGGCAACTCCTCGTCAGCTGGTCTAACAAAGTTCCAGAAAGATAAATCGTTCTCGCCTGAAAGTTCCTCAACAATAACTCGTTCCTCGTCAGGTATCTCTTTTCTAGTTCCGTCAGGCATAGTGATCCATTTATCACTTCGCCAGAGAGTTTTGTGTTGCTGTTTTGCTTTCTCAATGAAAGCTAAGAGATCGTCTTTACTGCCTGTAATCTCTACGCTGTTATAGACCCAGTTTGGCATTAGTTCTTACCCCATTTCTTTCTCTTGTTTTTTTCCTCAAAGGCAGGGTGTCTTAGTTTAGATAATACTAATGCGAGAGCTGTGTTGTGTTCCATTTCAGTTGTGATCACTATGTCGGTGATTTCCTGAACGCCTAACTTTTCTGCTAAGGCTTTGTATGGCTCAAACGCTTTGGAAAAGACCGGGTGAGCCATTTCCTCGCTGGCGAATAAATTGGCAACAGCACAGAAAATCTGAATAGCTACTCCTGCGATTTCCTCTGGTATTTCTATTTCAGCAATAGCCGACATCAGATCGTCTTGCTCGTTTTCGTGGTTGTGTTCGGGGTTATTACAACTCATTTTTTAGTCCTTTCGTGAGTGGTATTACAAACTTAGTCGGGTTTTCCAAGCAAGTCAAGTAAGAAAGGAAATAAAATTACCTGACTTGCTTGGAAAGATTATTTATCTGCCCTGCCTGTTTCCAGCTTTGGTAAGAGCCTCTGCCCCTGCCTTGCCAACAATGTCGGCAACTTCGGTAATAGAAGTTCCAACTTTTACAATTTGAGTATCTGAACCCTTAGCAACTTCGGCAACATAAAGTCCTGCCTCGTAAGTGATCCATAGAACACCAACGCCAGACTTCTTACACCGATCTAGCCAATGTCTAGTTGCCTCAATTTCCTCTCTTGTGTAGCAAGCGTCAGAAACAACAACTAGCAACCTAGCACTATTTCCGTCTAACAGGTCTAGTTGTCCGTTTAGTGCTTGGAACGCTAGGTCAAACTTTTCAGTTCCGTCAGGGGCAGTATAAACATTTACTTCCTCTAATCTTTGACCTACCCTCAAAGTTGGAAACACGCCTGAACCGAAATAGACCATAGAAGTTTTAGCTTGGACACGCCTACCAGCCTCACTCAAAATCCAAGCAGTAGAAGCCATAGGTTTCATAGCAGAACCCATAGACCCTGAAACATCTACCATAATCCCGATAGTTAGATCAGGTGTTTCGGTGTGCTTGCGAGTTTTGTATTTCCAAGTTTCCACAGGGGTAAGAATACCCTTAGACCTATACGCCTCACGCTGAACAACTGCCCGACTACGCAAGCGACCTTGTGGCAGAACAGAGTTGATTTTAGTTTCGGTTCTGTTCCTGTATCTTGCCTTAGAAAGTTGGCGAGCAATTTTTACAGCACTAGCTCGTTCCTCTGAATTAGGTTTTCTAACTTCTACTAACTTAGAGCCAGAACCATTAGTTCCACCCTTTTCAGTTTCAGGTTCGCCAAATACACGCTGACCAGATTTCTTGTGTTCAGCCTTTTCGTTAGCCTTATCTGCTCTGCTTTTGGCGTGGTCTTTCCAAAACTTATCTATCTGTTGGTCAGTAAGTTTTTCGTTAGATCGGACTTCTATGTTGTCCTTTGCTTTCTCAATTTCGTCAAGCATTTCCTCAATGCTTTTTTCGGTGAAGTCAGGAGTATCATCACTTTCACCCTTGCCCTCGCCCTCGCCCTCGTCAGAAGTAGGATCGCTGTCGGGGTCAGGTTCGCCCTTGCCCGTTCCTTTGCCTTTATCGCCACCCTTGCCACCCTTGCCACCCTTGCTTTCATCAGCGACTAATCTATCCCACTCAATAGCAAGTGGATAGATAGCAGTAATGTCCAAGTGATTAGAGTGGTCTTTTGCTTTTAGCCAAAGCTCTCTCAAATTGGCAATTAGTTCCTCGCCTAAAAGTTTCTCAAATACTTTTACCAAGTCCTCAACATCAGCCTTGTCTATAATGCCAATGTCTATTCTGCCCATAATCAAAGTTGCCAACTTAGCAACTTCTCTTTTCTTAGCAAGTGCCAATAGGACTATGTTGCCCTCTTTTTTCAGATCACCTAAAACAATTTCCAAAGCACAGGCACTTAGAAAGTATCGGTGAGTTGGTGAAGTGATAGCACCCCAATTCTCAATACGGATTTCCTCTAAGTAATGTAGAGCCTCGTTTTGTCCCCTAGTCAAATCTTTACTTGACCCCTCTAATGACCAGCGAGAAAACTTAGCGTGGCAAGCCTCGTGGAAAATAGCACCGATAGCCTTTGGCACTTCATAATGATTTTCAGGATCAGATAAGTCAGGGATTAGTTTTGGACTTATACTTCCAAAAGCAATTTCGTTATTGACTTCTATCTCTGATGAAGTCGGGTTGTATAGAGCAGGGGCAGGGGCTTTTAGGTCAGTTCCGACATAAGCAACCAAGTCAGTTCTATCTGACCATTTGTTAGCAAGCTCGCCTACTGCTTTTCCAATAGGTAGCCACTCTTTCGGTGTGTTCTTTACACCATTAGCATTTACTCCAAAGTGCGACATTTAGTTTCCTTTCAGTTGTCGTATCACTAAGTTAGTCCTTTTTCTTGATCTAGTCAAGAGTGTCGGGGGTAGAAATCCAAAACATCAAAAAGACTTCTACCCCCTTAGCTAAAACGCTAGGCAGGACACAGAGCCTAGATTTTAGCAGTCTTTACTTCCTCGCCATAAACCCTTGATAGCACTTCTGCCACAATAGGTCTATCTAGTTCGGGTGCGATAGCAATTAGGTTAGAAACAGCCCACTTAGTTCCAAAGGCTTTTTCCAAGTCCCTAAACGCCAACACTTCTCGCATTTGAGGACACCAAGAGATTTCACCAGCGATCCTTTTTTTAGCTAAGTTCTGACTAGCAGTAGCGATAATCGCAGGAACGCCTAACCTCTTGGCAAGAACCCAGTCGGTAGTCATTTCCACTTGTGCTGTAAAGCGTGAGAGCAACGCCTCTGATAGAACAACTCCCGGCGCATTAGGGTTCGTAGCACCAATTACATAGAACCCCTCTTTTGCCTTTATAGTTCCTCTATCCAAGTTGGAAGTGATTACAAGTTCGTTTCTTCCGTCAATTAGGGAATAAACAACCGACATAACTTTCGGGTCAATAAGTCCGATCTCGTCAATTAGCAGAACAGCACCATTTTCAGCCGCCTTTACCAAAGGTCCGTCAATCCACTCAAAGTTTCCACTTGGAGTTTGGACATAAGAACCAACTAGATCGCCAACTTCGGTATCGCCAGAACCGAGAATTGTATAAAGTTCCTCACCAAAAGTAGCCTCAACCAGAGCAGTTTTACCACAGCCAGCCTCACCATAAAGTAAAGCGTATTGACTAATAGAACGGAGTTGTTTTAGAACAGCAGTATCTTTGTGTTCGCCCCAATTCCGAGTGTAATAAAGCTCGCCATTAGGTCTAGCAACTGCCTCGTCAGATGTAAGTGTTTCTGCCACTTTTGTTTTTACCACTTTCTTTTTCTCGTCAGAATTACGCATAGTTAGCGAACCAGACGGACTTAGTTTTGATTTTAGGAAGTCTAACTGCTCGGAGTTAGTTGCTTGTGATGAAACAGCGATCAGAAGTTCAGGAAGTCCAGCATAAAGTTTTTCTAAACCATTTATTCTGTCCAACGCTAGTTTCTGATTATCAGTTAGGGGTTGAGTAGTTTCTATCATTTTGTAGTGTGTCCTTACTTGCTAGTAGTTTCGTATAGTTCATCAGAAAATCCTAGTGCTTTTCTAGCTCTAACAATTCGTCTGATAAGGGCGTTAGGAGTGTTCCAGTCGGAAGTGTCCGTCAAGTCCTCTTGTGAGTATTCCACAACAATAGGCTCTTTGTAAAGTGTCCAACCCTGATCCACTAAACTATCAAAAGTTCTGTCCATAAATAGAAGTCCGTCTATGCCATAAACTTTTGACTTTTCTAGGTCTAGTCTTTCGGGAAGTCCAGCATTATTTACTCGGTGTTCTTTTCTCGCATTTACAACTGACCACTCAGGCGAATAAGCTCGCCAAGGTCGTCTAGGTGAATTAGGCGAAATCTGCCTACGCCAGATCGTATTTGCTACATAAAGGTATTTAGTTCCACCAGAAGTTTTGTCGGCAACTTCCAACATACTTTCAGGGGTGTAGATAACTTGTAGCGTGTGAGTTTCCTTGCGAAACTCGGTGTATAGAGCATAAGCAACTAATACATTTGCTTTGTTTGTTTCAGCCATTTTATTTGTGTCCTTTCGGTGTTTTGTTATCGGCTAGTCCAATAGTAATGATTTTACTTTTGGAAGTCAAGTTATTAGAAGTGAAAATCTACTAAAACTAGAAATTGTTTTTCGGGGGCTATTTCTATGCGAGAACGGGAAGTTGTTAGTTCGGTAGTCCAGTCCTCTAAATCGTAAATAGCGCTATCGGCTGTCCACACTTCATTTAGAAGTTCAGCTAACTTTTTAGCGTAGTAAAGTGGCATTTCTTGATCAGGTTCCCACTTAGATTTTTCAGGATCATAGTTGTAGCTAAACAAGATGTCCTGTTTGCCCTCTTGATAAAGTTTGTTTCGGTAGTCCTCTATGTCCTTGTATCTGTGCTTTATGTAAGTAGAAATAGCTTTTTCAGCAGTTTCAGGATCGTCAGAATACCTAAGCGTGTCGTTGTCGGCTTTCTCGCCTAGTATGTTTTCGCCAGCCCACCGACCAGCAAGGGAGTTCATTGGATTTCCACCAGAAGCTTCGTTCCAATCAGACCAGCGAGGTTCGCTATCACTTAGTCGGTCTATTACAAGTGATCTAGCTTCCTCGTGAGTTTCTGCCACAACTAGAAGTATTTGTGAAGTGTGAATTGTCGTGTCCTTTCGGTATGTGTCTATGTAGAAAGTTTATAGATGTTTTTGGAAAAAGCAAGTTTATTTTTCTCTATCTCTTGTGTATTTATCCCAATCTAATTCCATAGTTATCCAATCAAAGTATTTACTATCAAAGTTCATAGACATCTTTTCTACATCAGTTGGAGTAGCAGTAGTTAGCACCATTAGATCTACCGGAACTTTGTGCCTACTTCCCCAATACTCCCACCAGCTACCTCGCATAAAAACAAGATCGCCTTTGCTGATTTTGTGATCTACAATCGGTAAGCTCTCGGTTCTAGTCATCATTTTTATTTCCCTCTATCCAATCTATTCTTTCTAACCACTCATTGTAGTATGACGGATTATGCTCTGTAAATACCTCAATTTTTATCGGTGTGTCAATGTTATTTCTATAACGCCAATCACCCATAGAAAAAAATATAAAGCCTGTTCTGACATGGTAGTCAAGAGCGCCAGCAGACATAAGAACTGTGTCCATAGATACAAGGTATCAAAAATTATTTATTTTGTCTAGTGTAAGCTGTTGAGAATTGGATTTATACACTCTTGGCAGAGTAGGAACTCTATTTCCTCGTTGTT
>OGWI01000067.1_pt1 | contig 12209 bp, 11 predicted proteins | sample 1576021 | NCBI WGS metagenome assembly OGWI01 (sample SAMN07581557, study PRJEB24739) | freshwater metagenome | place: Singapore | collected 2015-04
TATTAGATGGTTAATCGCACAAAGAAAAGGTGAAATTGATGAGTGTCTAAAATGGGCTGAGAAAAGAAAAGAATTAGTACCAGATGACAAACTAATAGAAGAAACAGTATTCATGAGAGAAGCTGAACTTCTATCTAAAGCTATTCTTAATATGGCAACATTTTATTTAAAGAATGGTAAATTTACTGAAGTTGAAAATCTACTTAATAACATACCGGTATATTTAGAGAGCGAACAATTTGTTAAAAGCATAGTATCTAAATTACCTGGTAAAAAACATGACAATAAATCTATAGTTTATTTTGCATCTTTTTATAATCCACACTTTGAGAAATGGAATGGTAATGCTTTAAAAACTGGTATTGGTGGAAGTGAATCGGCAGTTATCTATTTATCAGAAGAGTGGACTAAGATGGGATATGATGTAACTGTTTATTGTGATACTGATGAAGATATAGTTATCAATGGAGTTAAATATGTTAAGTACTGGAAGGTAAACTTTAATGATGAATTTAATATATTTATATCTTGGAGAACACCTGCATTTGCTAATATTGTTAAAACAAGAAAACATTTCTTAGACTTACATGACAAGATTATTTATACTAATGATTACACACCAGAAGTAATAGCTAAATTTGATAAAGTTATGTTTAAGTCTAGAGATCATGCAACACAGATACCTCAGTTACCAGCAGAAAAAAGAGTAGTTATTTCAAATGGAATTGTTATCAATGATTAAAGGACCTAAATTAATCTGGAAGTCATCCTATGATAGAGGCTTACAAGAGATGCTAGAGATGTGGCCAATGATTAAAAAAGAATTACCTGATGCCACAATGAAAGTTTATTATGGTTGGAACTTGTTTGATAAATCATTTGCTAATAATCCTGAAAGAATGAAATGGAAAGCCCATATTATAGAACTACTAAAGCAAGATGGCATAAGTGAACATGGCAGGGTATCAAAACAAGTGCTAGATGAAGCTACTAAAGAAGCTGATATTTGGCCTTATCCTACTAACTGGCCGGAAACTAATTGTATAAATGCACTTGATAGTCAAAAATTAGGAGCAGTACCAGTAGCTATGGTACATAGTGGTTTACTAGATACAGTATTTTCAGGAGTTATGATACCTGGTATGTTTAGTGAAGGTATTGATAATAAAGAAGTATTTGTGAAAGAATTAGTTGCCCTTTGGAAAGACCAAGATAGATACAAAAAAGAAAAAGAAAAAGGTATACAAGGTGCTAAAGAATTTGCGTGGCCTAAAATAGCAACTAAATGGAAAACCTATTTTGATGAATAACACTAAAATTGCTGTAGTTATAACTGATAAAAGACCTGCTAAAGAATATTACGAATTAAAAGATGGACTACTAGAATCCCTTAATTTATTAAAAAAAAATATAGACATAGAAGTGTTTGCTTTGACAGAGCAGATGAATACTATGGTTACACCAAGATACTTAATTAATTTTAGAAATACTTTAAAAGCCTTAGACTTTGCAATTAATAAAAGATTTGAACCGGATGTTGTTATTGCAGTTGGTGATCCTAATTTTAATTACGAGAAAATATTTACTGATAAATACAAGAAAAAAATACTGATACATAAAGGAGTTAATCATTTGAAAAAAGTAGAAAACTATTTTGACCATATTATTGTAGAAACTCCTAAAGAAGAATCAGAGTATAAAAATGCTGTATCAGCTTCAGTTGTTAATACAAAACTATTTAGACCTAAAGATGGTGATAAATATTTTACTGTTTGCTATCCACAGAATATAAGTGATGAGAAAAAAGAATTTTTTGAACAAGTTAGAGTTTATGGTTCTATTTCTCAGTATATTGATTCAACAGTTAAACTACCTCTTAACTCATCTACAATTTTATCTACAATAATGAATCAATCTAAAGTTGTTTCACTTCTAGAAAATGAAAATAGCATTGAATACTCTTTATCTGCACTTGCTTGTAATACACCTGTAATAGTTACTAATGATATTAAAGCTACAAATTTACCAGCCGTACTATCTTCTAATGTAACTACACCTGAATTTATTAATAAAACTTATGATGCATTAAACCTGCGATATAATTACTTTGAAGAATACATTAAGCCTAACTTTACCCCTGAAAGATATGCAAAACTATTAATGGAACTTATATGAGTGGAAAGACATCAAGACGAAAAGGACATAATTTTGAAAGAGAAGTAGCAATAATGCTCAGACCTTACTTCCCTAATGCTAAAAGACAACTAGAATATCAAGAAGGTTTAGGTTATGACATACAAGGAGTTGATAACTTATCTATTCAATGTAAAAAGGGTTCTTCATTTAAAATTGAAAAAGCATTAGAACAAGCAGTAGTTGAAAACAAAATTCCTATGGCTATAACTAAAAGAGATAGAGAAGACATAGTTGTATCTATGTACTGGAAAGACTTTGAGTTTTTTCTAGTATCTTATCTTGATAGTTTAAAAGGTAAAAAATCCAAAAGTTGATTTATACCTTATAAATTAGTATTTATTAACTATGCTAGGTGCCGAAGATATTAAAAATACAGAAGTTAATAATGCTTCTTCTACAGTAACTACTGAAGTTTCTACAAAAGATAATCCTAAAGATGTAGTTATTCCTGGAGAAGTAGCTAGAAGTAAAATTGCCGAAATGTTTGGAGTTAATACTAAAGACATTGGTAAATATGATCATGATATAAATAGGATTATTGAGTATGTAAATTCATTTAATCCTCAGAGTGTAGATGATATTGTTTTCTATGTTAAATCATTAAGTGCTAGAGTTGGAAACAATAACTTAGAGCAACAAATTAAAACTATATCTCGATACCTATATTTAAATAATCAAAAAACATTGATTGAAAGAGATATCGAAAGGATGACAAGACAATGAGTTTTTTAGGAGGAGTTGCTGATTTAGGAAGCGGACATACATCACCTGAAGCTATAATGATGTGGGAACAATTCGGAAGAGTTGGTAACACTTCAACAGGACAAGCATTTAATAGAACAAGAGAAGTTGATGAAACAGTTTTAGTTGATGTAGATGGTACAAATATTTATATAGGGTATGCAGTACCTGGAACAGATTTATCAGCATCTACTTGGAAAATAAAACGAGTAAACACAGCAAATCCTATTTCAATTTATTGGGCCGATTCATCTACTTTATATAATAAGGTTTGGAATAATAGGAGTACTTATACTTACGCATGACAATAATTCCTTATTTTGATCCGATACTAGGAAAACTTAGAAACTCAGATGTAGCACTTATATCTACTGCTACACTTATAGTTACAGATCCTTTAGTAGTTAATAACTTAATAGTTAATTCAAATGCAACAATCAGAAATTTATCAATTCAGTCTACAGTTTCTACAAATCTTTTATCAGCTAATAAAATTCTTGCTTCAACTGCTACTTTGGGTCTTACACATATTTCAACTATTGATTGGAATCTTACTTCAGGCGCTACAGTAATACAAGAAGGTCAAATGAACTGGGATGCTAATCAGCAAACTGCTGTTATTGGAATGGCTGGTGGAAATGTAGATTTGGCTCTTGGAATGGAACAACTATTTCCTAGAAGAGTTAGAAACTCGACAGGTTCTACAATGGCAAAAGGAACAGTTGTATATATCAATGGGGTATCTGGAAACACACCAACTGTTGAAAGAGCAATAGCAACTGCTGATATGTCATCGGCATTTACTATTGGAATGACTGCTGAGTCTATCGGTAATGGAGCAACTGGTTGGGTGGCAACATTTGGTGAACTAACAGGAATTGACTTATCAGGATATACAGGTGGTGATACTTTATATTTATCTGGAGCTACTGCTGGTGCATTTACAAATGTTCCACAATTAGCTCCTAAACATTACGTACGAGTTGGAACTGTTGTTAAAGCAACTACGGATGGAGCATTAGTTGTTAATGTTATTAATGGGTATGAATTAAATGAATTACATAATGTTGCTATAACTTCTTTAGCATCAGGACAAATTATAATGTCTGGCGCTTCAAATCTTTGGTACAACAAATCTTTAATATCGGTACTTCCACCACAAATATCAGCATTAGCCTCATTAAGTGATGTTTCTTTTCAATCTTTAGCAAGTGGTGAATATCTTAAATATACTGGTTCGGTATGGACTAACAGCGATATATTTTTTAATATAGAAGGTGGTAGTGCAAATAGTATTTATTTAGTTACACAAAATATTAATGGAGGAAATGCGTAATGGCACAGCAAATACAAATTAGAAGAGATACATCTAGTAACTGGTCATCAGTAAATCCTATCCTTGCACAAGGTGAAATTGGTTTTGAAACTAATACTGGTAAAATAAAAATTGGTGATGGTACAACTGCTTGGAACTCTCTTAATTATTTTGCAGGTTATAACTCATTAGTTTCTTTAACTGATGTTAATTTAACTTCTCTTGCTTCTGGTAATATTATTTTATCTAATGGATCACAAGTTTTTGTAAATCAATCTTTATCAAGTTTAATAAATCAACTCGCATTTGCTTCTTTAGGTTCATTAGCATTTGTAAATCAATTATCTTTTACAAGTTTAACTAATCAACCATCTTTATCAAGTTTAGCTTTTCAAGCAACACTTGACTACACTTCTAATCAATTATTAAATAAACCTAGTTTAGGTTCATTAGCACCATTAAATCAATTAAGTTTTACAAGCCTTACAAATCAACCATCATTATCTTCACTTGCTTTTCAAAGTACAGTTGATTATGTAACTCAAGTAACAAGTAAACCTAGTTTAGGCTCTTTAGCAGTACTAAATTCTTTAACTAAATCTGATGTAGGACTTGGAAATGTTACAAATGATGCTCAACTTAAAATTGCATCAAACTTATCTGACTTAAACAATATTGCAACTGCAAGAGGAAATTTATCTTTAGGTTCGTTAGCAGTTCTTAATTCTGTTACAGCAGTACTCCCATCAACAGCATCAGTTGATATTTTATACTCAAATGGAATTGTAAACTCATCTACAGTTTCAACAAATCTTTTATCAACAAATAATATTCTTGCATCAACTATAAGTATTGGTAACATAACTTCTAATAATGGAGCATTTAACTCAACAATTTCAACCAATATTTTAACTGGAAATACAATATTAGCCTCAACTATTAGTACTGGTATTTTATCTGTAGCAACTTTAAATTACCCAGCATTAGCATCTCAATATTTAAAAACAGATTTATCAAATACTCCATTAACTGGTACTACATTAAATTTTAATGATACTGCTGACAAAAATATAAATATAAATAGAACAACAACTGCTGCTACAGCAGGTAGAGCATTAAATATAACTGCTGGTGGTGCTGTATCAGGTGGAACAAATCAAGCTGGTGGAGCATTAAAATTATCTTCTGGAATTGCCACAGGTAATAGTAGCTCTGATATAGAATTTTTAACTGCTTCTCCTGGAACTTCTGGAACTGCTGATAGAACACCTACAACTAAAATGATAGTTAAAGGTACTGGTAGAGTAGGTATTGGAACAACAAACCCAAGTGTTCAATTACAAGTAGTTGGAAATGGTATTTTTTCTGGTGATGTAAGTGCAGCAAATATATCAGGTACTAATTCTGGCGACCAATATATGCCTGTTTATGGAGATGGATCAGATGGTTATATTAGTTTAGATGGTACAACACTTTACCCTAATATTCTATCTCTTGCTGGTTCAACATATACATTACTTAGAGATATTTACTGTACTACTTTTAATATAGTTAATGGAGTTACATTAGAAACAGCAGGTTATAGAATATTTTGTATAACTGATTGTATCGTTGATGGGATTATTAGAAATAATGGTGGTAATGCTTCAGGTGCTACTGCTGGAACAGGTGCTACTGGAGGATTTTTTAAGGCAGGAACTAATGGTGCTGCTGGACTTGGAACTGCAAGTGCTGGTGCTAACGGAACTGCTGTTACAAACCCTACTGCTGCAACTTGGGTTGGTGGTTTAGGTGGTAGAGGTGGGGCTGGTAGAGCATCTAACACAACATTTTTAGGTTCAGGTTTTGTACCTGGTAATGTAACACCTCCTGCAAATAGTGATGGTGGCCCAAGAATAACCTCAAATTTCACAACATATTTAAATAAATTAGTAAGTGCTGCAACTCCTTATCAATTTACACCAAGTGCTGGTGGTGGTGCTGGTGCTAAATCTGCTACTGGAACTTCTGCTGTATCTGGTGGTGGTGGAGGAGGAGGAGGTGTTGTATTTATTGCTTCACCTAATATTAGTACTTTTGGAACTGGTGTAATACAAGCAAATGGTGGTGATGGTGGAAATGCCTCTGGTACTGGTGGAACATTTGGAGGTGGAGGAGGTGGAGGAGGTGGAGTTGCTGCGATTATTGCTAAAAACTGTACTATAACTCCCCAAGTAAATGGTGGTATTGGTGGAACAAGTGTAAGATTAGGAACAAATCCTGATAGTCCTGTTGGAACTAATGTAGTTAACACAACAACAACATCTACAAGTATTTCAGTAACTCCTACTGTATGCCCAAGTGAATATAGTTTGATGATGCTTTCTGTAAATATTCAAAAAACAGGTGGAGTTTCAAATTGTTATATTACAGGAATTACTGGTTACGCAATGAACTGGACTTTAGTTACAGGTTCAAGAGTTGAATACAACTCTATTGCTTCACCTACAAGAGCAATAGAAGTTTGGAGTGGACAAGTTGCTTCTTTATCAGCAGATTTACCTGCCGATAGAACTATAACAATTACTTTCTCAGAAGCACCTACAAATGCAAGAATATTTATTGATGAGATATTTAATACAGATGTAATTGATAATGGTTACCCTGTAACTTCAAATTACCAAACTAATAGAAGTGATAGTGCAACAACATTAACTATGACTTTACCAACTGCACCAGCAGCGGCAGATGGTGTTTTTACTTTTGTAGGAAGAAGTGGTGGTACAGTAGCTGCCTCAACAACTGGAACTATTATGGGAACAAGTGATACAAACTCAGCTGGAGCTACTATGTTAGGACTTGGAACAACAACAAATACAATGACTCATACAACAGCAGCAGCAGTTGCAGGATTTAGTGTGGAATTAAATAAACCTACAATATCTCAAACAAGAGGTTCTTATGGTTGGAATGGAAGGTATATTAGACTTTATGGATAAAATAACACAAGATAAATGGGCAAATATAAGAAGTGAAAGAAATTTACTTTTAGTACAAACTGATTGGTGTGTATTACCAGATACTCCTTTATCTCCTGAACTTCTACAACAAATAAAAGAATACAGACAAAAATTGCGAGAAATTACAAAGGATTTTAATAATCCTGAAGATGTAATTTTTCCTATTAATCCATTAGAAATAACAGTTGAAAACTAAGTAACAATTTATTATTAGTTTAGTATGACTATTTACTATGATGTAGCAACAATACTTAAATCAGTAGGTGCATTAACCGAAATGGATGCAACTTTACCAACAGGATCCGATATGGGTGTAAGAATTGCATATATTAATGATGCTTTAGGTGAGTGGGCTGATACTTATACTTGGACTGATTTAAGAAAAACAGTCTATATAAATACAACAGATGCTTCTACTACTTCAGTTGGATTACCAACAGACTTTAGAGAACCTATGTCATCTTTAGTTGAATTTAATTCTAATGGATATAATACTGATTACACTTTAATTAATGCTTCAGATAGATTTAGTAAACAATCATCAGATAAATACGCTTATGTTACTGGTACTTTTTTAAATAAATCGCTTCAGATTCCTAATGGATTACCATCAGGTGCTTCATTACAATTTGATTATATGTGTTTCCCATCATCAGTTGTTACTACTACAGATTATGTACCTATTTCGTCATCACAATACTTGGTAAAGAAGGTTGCCAGTATGGTATTACAAGCCAGAAGTGATAGTAGATACCCTCTTCTACAACAAGAAGCTCAAAGGTTACTCGCTAACGCCATTGAAGAACAAAATGTACCATTTGGTAAATCAAATCAAATACCTATGGACAAGAGTTTTATAATGGGAGTTGACGGATAATGCCTTTACTATTTAACAAAGCAAATGCATATCAGCCACAAGCAACTTATGAAGCCACCTATAAAGGTTTTACTGGTGGTTTAAATCTTTTTTATACTCCTAATGAAATTAAAAAAACAGAATTAGTACAAGCAGATAACTGTATGCTTACTGGTGCTGGAGTTGTTACAGGTAGATGGGGTTCACAGATATACTTTAAAGCTGGAAATACTGAAGTTAATTGGTTAGGATCATTTCATAATTTATCTTCTAATGCTTCTATACAGCTTCTAGCCATTACTAATGATGGTTACATGGTTAAACAGTCAGGTGCAAGTTATAGTCAAATTACAGGCGTTTCTTTTGCTTCAGGAAGTGTAACTAATGGAACACAGTTAGGTAATAATTTATACATTGTTAACGAGAATATAAACTTTTCTAAATATAATGGAACTAATATAACAACTTATACTCCTATATCAACACCATCAGTATCTGCTTCAGCTGTATCTTATTTATCAGGTGCTAGTGGAACTGCTACTTGGAGTTATAGAGTAACTGCATTTTCTGTTACTGGAGAAACATTGCCATCAACTGCCGCATTAATTAATAATGTATCTTTTGATAGAGAAACATTCTCAGTTAATTTTGCATGGACACAACCATCAACTGCTTCAACTGCAATTACAGGTTTTGGTATTTATGCTGGACTTCCAGGAGATGAAACTTTAATTGCAACTGTTGGACCTAATGTTAGAAACATAATTGATAATGGGTTAGGGTTTAGCCAAACATTTGTACCAACTGCTGATACTACTGGTGGAGTTAAAGCTAAATATATTAAAAGATTTGATGATAGATTAATTATTGCAGGTATTCCAACTGATCCATCTATGCTTATGATTTCTGGTAAATATCCTTATCAAGACAGATTTAATTGGCAAAATGGTGGTGGTTATATTCGTATTGCTCCTGATAGTGGAGATGAAATTACTGGTATTGAGGTTATATCTTCAGGTAACTTAGGAGTTAATGGACTACCATCTATATTAGTATTTATGAAAAATAGTGTGCATCAAGTAAATCTTGAATATATAACTATTGGTACATACTCAATACTTAATCCAACAGTACAACAATTATCACCAGTCGGTGCTTCTAGTTTTAAAGCAATTAAAAATATACAAAATAATACTTTTTATATTGGTAGATTAGGACTTCAAACTGTAGGACAGGAAGCATCTTACTTAAATCAAATAAGAACTGCTGAAGTAAGTGCCAGAATTAGACCTTATATGGATAGTTTTAATGATGTTCAATTAGAAAATATGTGTGCAGGATACATGGATTATAAATATATTTTTTCTGAAAAAACAACTAAACAAACAATGATTTATGATTATGAAAGAGGTTGTTTTATGGGCGTATGGAAAACTCCTTTTGGTATTACTAATTGGTTAAATTATTTTGATAATGATGGTGTTGAGTATTATCTTGCTGGATGTAACGATGGTTATGTAAGACAATTTTCTGCAAATTTTAAATCAGATAGTGGTACTGCTATCGTTAAAACAGTTAAAACTAAAAAGGAAGATTTTAATAATTGGTCTGTACTTAAAGTTATGAAGATAATGTATTTACTATTTAGGAATGTATCTGGAACTCTAAATGTAAATATAATTTTAGAAGATAGATCAGGTGGTACTGACATTATTGCTAAATCATTTGAAATAATTGGAGAAACTGGTGGTACTGGATGGGGTACTGACTTATGGGCAACTCACTTATGGGGAGAGTCTAATTTAAATGTATCACAACCTTCACCTTCAGATATTATTAGATGGATTAATTTATATAAGACTGCTAGAACTATACAACTTGAAATATCACAGACTGCTACTGAAACTAACTTTGAATTTGCTGACATGAAAATATCTGCAATTATTCAACCAGAAGGCTCGTTATCAGCTTCTTTACGAATATAACTTGATATTTAGATTTTTATTTATTATTAGTTAAATATGGCAAATCTATATAATGTACCATTACAAAATTCTATACAAAGAGTATTAGCAAATACTTTAACTAGTGGAGAAACTTCGACTATTACTTTTTCTGTTAGTGTATCTTCAGTACTTCAAGCAAGTGCTTCTATACCTGGAATACTAGTAGTAGATAGAATTGATGTTAATGGAAATTTAACTCCTAACAATGTTGAATATATTTCATTTACTGGAGTATCTGGATCAACTGTTACCGGACTTACTAGAGGACTTGGTGGTACTACTGCTAAAGGACACAGTATTGGTGCAGTTGTAGAATTTGTTCCTGATGTTGTTTGGGCTGATGCAATCAATGATGTATTTACTACAGAACATAATGCAGATGGTACACATAAAACTTTATCTGGAATTTCTCTTGCTTCAGTAACAATTAATAATGTAACTTTAGCAGGTAATTCATTAGCTTCTTTAAATTTAACAACTTCAGTTTTAAATAATAATACTTTTACAAATGGATCTTTAGCCTCAGTAACAATTCAAAACTTTACAACTGGAGCTAATGTTCAGAAATTAAATTATATATCTACAGTAAGTACTACTATTAATTTAGATTTAAGTACAGGTAATGTATTTGATGTAGCAATGACAGGAAACAAAACAATTAACTTTACTAACTCAATTTCAAATGCTTCATTAGCACAATTTTTTATATTAAGACTTTATTACACAGGATCTTATTCTGCAACTTGGGGTAATACTATTAGGTGGCCATACAATATAGCACCTACACAAACCTCAACTGCTGGTAGGGCTGATGAATTTGGTTTTAAAGCATTAACCTCGTCTATCTTTGAAGGGTTTATAGTAGGTCAAAATTATTATGACTAATAAAATAGGGGATAATGATGCCAAGACAGTTTAAAAATACAGACACTTCAATATGGGGGGAAGGTTTTGGAACAGGTAAAAATGGTTCATTAACTGTTTCTTCTTCAGGTGGAACTTTCAGAGCAAATTATTCAGGATATACAACAAATGCTCCAGCTTATGGAGAATTTACAGGAACAAGTGGTAATACATCAGGTACTGCTGTAGACGCTGTTCCATACCTTGAATTTAATAGTACTTATGTTCAAGTTGGTGATTTTGTAGTAATACATCAAACATTTGGAACAAATGCAAGTGCTTGGGAACTAAATGTAGTAACAGGAGGACTTGGAACAGGTACTCAAAGTATTACTCTAAAATACCCACTTCAAAATACATACACAACTGGAGCTCAAATTGTAAAAGCTCCACAATTTACAAACTTCACAATAAACAATGGTGTTATTTTATATGCTCAAGAAATGACAAGTAATTTTGGCGGATTAGTTCCTATTTTTTGTAATGGAACAATGACCATAAATGGAACTCTTGGTGGAGAAGGTAGAGGATTTTTTAGAGGAAATACTACAGGAGGCGATGGTTATCAAGGTTCTTCTTCAACTGCAGTAAATGGAGCTTCCTCAACTTCAGCAAATGGTGCTGGAGGAGGTGGAGGTGGTATTGGCAATGGTGCTTCTGCTGGAGGTGGAGGTGGTGGAGGTAATGGAACTGCTGGTACAACCGGACAACCTGGTTCAAGAATACCTGGAACAGGTGGTTCAACTGATGGTAATGCAAGTTTAACTAACTTTGCTATTGGTGCTGGAGGAGGTGGAGGTGGATTTAGAACTGGTCAATCAGGTTCTCCTGGTCCTGGTGGTTATGGTGGTGCTGGTATTATGATTTTTACTAGAAATCTTGTTGTTAATGGCAGTATTACTGCACAAGGTGGAGTTGGACAGCCTAAAGGTGGTTCTGGTTCTCATGGATGTGGAGGTGGAGGTGCTGGTGGATCTATTTTAATTAAAACAATTAATGCAACACTTGGAAATAACTTAATAATAGCTCCTGGAGGTGCTGGTGGAGCAGTAGGTGGTGGAAATAATGGAGGTGGATTTAGAACTGGTCAATCAGGTTCTCCTGGTCCTGGTGGTTATGGTGGTGCTGGTATTATGATTTTTACTAGAAATCTTGTTGTTAATGGCAGTATTACTGCACAAGGTGGAGTTGGA
>OGWI01000068.1_pt1 | contig 12197 bp, 11 predicted proteins | sample 1576021 | NCBI WGS metagenome assembly OGWI01 (sample SAMN07581557, study PRJEB24739) | freshwater metagenome | place: Singapore | collected 2015-04
GTTTCCCAGTCACGATACGCGCGCGGTGTGTTGGACTCATCATGTTGGCACAAGCGTGGAGCCACTGGTCCATCCTTAGCTGAACAGATGATTCAGCAAGGGTGCCGGTGGAGACCCGCAGATCGTAGTGCGGGTAGTCGTGTGTCGGGAAAAAACGAAATACACAGACGATTACAGATAGATGAGTTTACAGAAGAGCCAAGATTGGTTATAACTAGCAATTGTACGAATTTAATTGCTCAATTACCAATCATTCCTCTGGATAAGCATAACCCAGAGGATATAGATACTAAGTCAGAAGATCACTTATATGATGCTCTTCGATATGGTATCATGAGTAGACCTAGAAGTAATTTGTGGGATTACAATCCCTTACACCAAACAAGCGGGATGAAGTTAGCCGATCCCACATTTGGATATTAAAGGTAGAGAATGGCAGATAAAAACCTGATCGAAGACGAATCCATTAATCTTAAAGATGTTAGCAACATCAATGAGGAAGATCCTGTAGCTGCTCCTATTGTGCAGTTATTAATGGAGAAATACAACAAGGCAGAGACAACAAGACGTAACGATGAAGAAAGATGGCTCCGTGCCTATCGTAACTATCGTGGCTTGTATGGTCCAGATGTACAGTTTACCGAGGCAGAGAAAAGCCGTGTGTTTATCAAAGTCACCAAGACTAAAACACTTGCAGCCTACGGGCAGATTGTCGATGTTCTATTCTCCAATAATAATTTTCCAATCAGCGTAGATCCAACAGTACTACCAGAAGGTGTAGTAGATACAGTTAGCTTTGATCCTGCCGAAGAAAAGATTCGTGCTGCTGTACCTAACTTCTCCCCATACGGATTCAAGGGTGACGGTAGAGAATTACCACCCGGTGCTACATTCAAGACACTACAAGACCAACTCGGTCCTCTAACGGATGAGTTATCTGGTATCAACAATCTCAATGAAGGTCCCGGTCAAAGTCCTACCTCCGCTACATTTAGTCCAGCAATGGTTGCTGCTAAGAAGATGGAGAAGAAGATCAAAGACCAGTTAGATGAAAGCAATGCAAGTAAGCAGCTAAGATCGACTGCATTTGAGATGGCACTCTTTGGTACGGGTATCATGAAGGGTCCTTTTGCTATCGATAAAGAATATGCAAACTGGTCTGGCGAGGGAGACTACTCCCCAGTTATCAAGACTGTCCCCTCGACTTCTCATGTTAGCGTTTGGAATCTATATCCAGATCCTGATGCATCGAACATGGACGAAGCTCAATATGTAATCGAGCGTCATAAGATGAGCCGTAGCCAGATTCGTGCGCTGAAGAAACGTCCTTTCTTCCGTTCTAAAGTTATCGATGATGTTGTAAGTCGTGGTGAATCCTATACAAAGAAATATTGGGAAGACGATTTAAATGACTATCAAGTAGATCAAGGTATTGATCGCTTTGAAGTCTTAGAGTTTTGGGGTGCCGTTGAGCGTGAGATGCTTGAGAACAACGGAGTAAAGATCCCAGCCGAATTAAATGCTGCCGATGAATTACAGGCAAACATTTGGTATTGCAATGGTCGTATCTTGCGAATGGTATTAAATCCCTTTAAGCCAGCTAGGATTCCGTATTATGCTGTCCCCTACGAGCTAAACCCCTACTCTTTCTTTGGCATCGGTGTCGCAGAAAACATGGACGACACACAAACTTTAATGAATGGGTTTATGCGTATGGCGGTAGACAATGCCGTCCTATCTGGCAATTTAGTGTTCGAGGTGGATGAAACCAATCTCGTTCCCGGTCAAGACCTGTCTGTGTATCCCGGAAAAGTATTCCGTAGACAAGGCGGTGCTCCCGGTCAGGCTATCTTTGGTACGAAGTTTCCTAACGTATCCAATGAGAACCTACAGTTGTTTGACAAAGCTCGTATCTTGGCTGACGAAGCAACCGGCTTACCATCATTCTCCCACGGTCAAACTGGGGTATCTGGTGTAGGTCGTACAGCTAGTGGTATTAGCATGTTGATGAATGCTGCATCTGGCAGTATTAAGACCGTTATCAAGAACGTAGATGACTATCTACTCCGTCCTATCGGTGAAGCATTCTTTAGCTTTAACATGCAGTTTGACTTTGATCCTGAGATCAAGGGAGACCTAGAAGTTAAAGCCCGTGGTACTGAAAGTCTCATGGCTAACGAAGTACGTAGTCAACGACTCATGCAGTTCCTACAAATTGCTAGTAGCCCAGCACTTGCACCTTACGCTAAATTCCCGTATATTATCAGGGAGATTGCTAAGGCAATGGATTTAGATCCTGAGAAGGTTACGAATAATATTGATGAGGCAATCAGACAAGCCGTACTAATGCAACAAGGTCAGCCTCCTGCCCCAGCTGCTGGTGCTCCCGGAGTTCCCGGTGTAGCCGATACTGCTGGTACTGGTGGTGGTAATATTGGAATTGGTATGGCACCTACACCACAAGAACAAGGATTTACTGGTAATGAGCAACCTCAACAACAGCAAGCAGTACCTCCCCAAGCTCAAGGGCTTGGTTAATACCAACACTCAATGGCAAGCATTCAATGACATGCTTGATTATTACATTGAGTTGCAGCAGAAGAAACTAGAGCAGTCTGTAGAACCTGTTAATTTATACCAAGCCCAAGGTGCGATTACAGCACTGCGACAGCTTAAACACTTGAGAGACGAAGTTAATGCCGAAACAAAAGCAAACGGATAAGGAAGAACAGGACTTCCAATCCGGCATTAGAAAAACAGAGTGGTTTAAAGAATATGTAAAAGAGTATGGTGAAGAGCCAGACTTAGACACAAAAGATTATAACTATCGTGCGGCATGGAAATCTGGGGTAAGACCACAAAGAGATCCATACGATAAAAATAGGTATCACTGGAGTTCGTCTAATCCAGAAACTGGTGAGATGTTAAAGTCTAAAGAACATCCTACTGCATGGAAAGAGGAATACATGAAGCGAACTGGTAAAAACCCTGATGAATTAGGCATAACTAAAGAACAGGCAAATATGGCTAAAGGCGGTGCAGTAAAAGCACAAACTAAGAAACTTCTTCAAGAGGGCGGTATGCTCCAAGAAGGTGGCACAGTAGACGAGGAAAGTGGTAATGAAGTTCCTGTAGGTGCTATGAAAGAAGAAGTACGAGATGACATCCCTGCTAAATTAAGTGAGGGTGAATTTGTATTCCCTGCTGATGTAGTTCGTTACATTGGTCTTGAGCGTCTGATGATGATGCGTCAAGCTGCCAAAGAAGGTCTTCAGAAGATGGAAGCTATGGGTCAGATGAGCAATGCTGACGAGGCTACTGAGGAAGATGATGGTGAGTTTGAATCTAAGCTAGATGAAATCTTCAAAGAAGTAGAAAGCGAGGAAGAACAAGAAGGCGAAGAAGAAGAAACAGAAATGCAAGTAGGTGGTATGGCTGTACCACAACAGCAGCCAGCAATGCCAGAAGGAATGACACAAGAGGCTGCTGCGCCTAAAACACCTACATCTAGCGTACCGGAACTAACACCAGAGCAAATGCAGTACGTACAAGAGACTGCAAAGAGAATGAAAGAGAAGGAGCCTGAGTTAGCTTCTCTGCCGCCAAGCAACCCTACTGAGGGACTGAAGCCTACTGACATCATCAAAAGTAACTTTGGTCCCGATAAACAGAAAGAGGCTGATGACTTTATTAACAAAGTAGAAAGATTGACTCGTGCTAATCGTGTCATTACGACTAGACATAACGATACCGTTATTGTAGGATTCGTAAAGAGACCCGGTGTACTAGATCCATTCTTCTTTAGCAATGACACACCAGAGAAAATAGATGAAGCAATTACTACTGGCATTGAAGTAGCAAAAAAAGCAGGAATCAAAACATTAGAATCGGATAGTAAAGGAGATATCGAACCTTTAACTCGTTTAGGGTATGACGTACAAGAAACAGAAAAAGGTTGGTCGTTAGATATACAGTAACACATGATAAAAATAATAAGAGTAGAACGACAGCACTTAGATTTATTGTTCAGTTTAATTGAGCAGATGGTTGCAGAAAGTGTATTTGCACATGCTAAACCATCAAGAAAAAAGATAGAAGATTTATTTAATTACCCAAAGAGTGCTGGGTTTCTGGCATATAAAGACGATGTTTGCATTGGTTTTATAGGTGGCTATATAGGTCCTTTCTTTTTTTCTGACTATGAACGGGCTAGTGATTTAGGATTTTATATATCGCCTGAGTATCGAGGCGGTCGTACAGCATTCTTACTATTACGTGCCCTAGAAGATTGGGCTAGAAGTATGGGTGCAAAAGAAATATATATGGGTCACACCGTAGGCGGAAAGATAGAGCAGACTAGAAAGTTTTTTATTCACAATGGATATAAAACTGGCGGGTTCAATAGCGTTAAAAGCTTATAAGGAAAAACTATGTGTAGTGGCGGAGGACCAACGGGTATTGGATTTGTTGATAATGCAATTGACAAAGCAGACAACTGGGTAGAAGGTGCTGGCGATACACTAGCCAAGATTGATCCGGGTCCTGCTATTGGAGATACACTAGCTAAGTTCGATGAAGAAGTATTGCAGAAGGTAGACGTTGGAACAGTAGCCACAGTAGCTGCTATTGCCACACAGCAATACTATCTTGTACCTTATATTTCAGCAGCCAATACAGCTATTAAGGGCGGTGACATGGAGGACATTGCCGTATCTTTTGGTATATCGTATGCTGCTACTACATTTGCTCCTATGATTTCTGCAGAGATAGGAGGACCCGCTGCTGAATTTTTAGGAACTACAGGCGGGAAGATTGCAACATCGGCAGCTACTGGTTCAATAATTGGTGCTGGAACAGGTGCAGCTAGAGCCGTAGCCAGTGGACAAGATGTATTTCAAGGTGCTACTAGGGGTGCTGTAGTGGGCGGTGTTACTGGTGCTGTATCAAGCGGTGTTAGCGAAGCTTACGGTGGCATTAAGAGTGAGTTAGGAATCGGTAGTACCTATAATCCTAATGTAGTACAAGACTCACAGTTCATCGCTGATTCTGCTGAAAGCTTAAGGGCACAGGGCATTGGTGAAGATCAGATGGTAAAGATCTTGACACAAGAAGGAGTAGATCCTTTTGCAGCCACAGATGCAGCACGTATGACACTAAGTAATGTAGGGCAAGAGGCAGTAGCCCAGAACTTAGCAGGATCTTACAATGCTAATGAACTCTTTACTCCTCCTGCACCAGTAGACACAGGCTTAGAGAAGGCAGGTAAGAAGTTTGCAAGTGACGTAATATCACAAAGTATTCTTGGTGAGATTCTTCCCAATCAAGGACAATTGCCTGACGGCTTCTTGACTTTGAGAATGAGATCTCGCTATAGTCCTACGGATGATATAACTGAAGATTTAACGGGCTTTGGTAAGGTTGCGTTGACAGAAGTAGCTCCAGCTAAGTATGATCTCAAGAGATTTGTAAATGCTGAGGGTCAATCAACTATGATCCCATTTAAGGATGATGAACCACAGGCACCTATCCCAGCGGGATACAAAGAAGTAGAAACAATTGGTGCAGCTGAGGGTGGACTTATCAGCACTAACATGGTAAAATACAGCAAAAAACCACTACTTGCTCCTCGCAAGAAAGTGACTAAACCTAAGAAGACTGCTAGTAAGGGGCTGGCATCTAAGAAATAAATTTACCCCTTAACAATGGCTACCTAATACCCCAGCTTGTCTGGCAACTGTTAGCCCCAACCAAAGAGGAAAAGATGGAACTTCAAAAAGTAGAGACTCAAGTCAAGGCAGCTTCTGGTTTTGCAACACGGAATGCTAACAAAGAACGAATTGAGCAAGAAGAAGCAGAGTTAAAAGCATTACAAGATAGTAACAAAGGTGAAGAAGCTAAGGCTGATGCACAAGATGCTGATGGGGAAGATGGTCCAGAACCAACTAACCCTGAAGAGAAAAGCTTCAAGAAGCGGTACGGAGATTTGCGTAGGCATACTCAGAAGCAACAAACTGAAATGCAAAAGCAAATTGATGACCTAAAACAGCAGTTAGACAAAGCAGCTACTAAGCAGCTTCGTATGCCCAAGTCAGAAGAAGAGATTGCTGAATGGGCTAAGGAGTACCCTGATGTAGCTAAGATTGTTGAAACCATTGCCATGAAAAAGGCACAGGAACAATCTAAAGCTTTGGAAGAGCGTCTTAAGAAGCTAGATGAGATGCAAGCGGATACGTTAAGACAGAAGGCAGAAGCAGAATTAATGCGTTTGCATCCTGACTTTGATGAGATTCGTGACCAAGAGCAGTTCCACGATTGGGTGGATGCACAGCCTAAATGGGTACAAAGTGCCCTGTATGAGAATGAAACAGATGCTATTTCTGCTGCCCGTGCAATTGATTTGTACAAGGCAGACATGGGTTTAACTGGCAAAAAGTCTAAGAAGTCTGAGGACAAAGAGGCAGCTAAATCTGTAGGCAGCAGCAGTAAAGCAGGATTTGATGCTTCCAATGAACAGGGTGTAATCCGTGAATCAGATGTAGAACGGATGTCACCAAGGGAATATGAGAAGAATCAAGAAGCTATCGTAGCTGCAATCAAGGCGGGTAAGTTTATTTATGACCGCACTGGATCGGCACGATAGGTATTGACAAACTAGATTTTTAGTTTATAACTGTAGTACAAGTCTAAGGTATGGGGTGCTTATGCATCCCTGCCTTACCCAATACTGCCACCCATAGCTAGGGTCAACCAGTATGTCGGGATCATGTAGTAATGTAACGCAACACAGTAATTCATAGGACTACCCTAACATAGTTAGCCCTTATATCTTAAACAATCTAGAGGTTTAAGCTATAAGCACCTAGCATCATAGGCTCCCAGAATCTATGTAAGCGTATTTATTAATATGCCTTTCATTTATTAGGAGAATACTAAAATGGCATTTCCTTCAGCACCCGGTTACGGCAATTTACCTAATGGTAATTTTTCGCCAGTAATCTATTCCAAGCAAGTACAGCTTGCATTCCGTAAATCTTCTGTAGTAGAAGACATTACAAACAACGACTATTTTGGCGAAATCGCTAACATGGGCGACAGCGTTAAGATCATCAAAGAGCCAGAAGTTTCTGTTCAGTCGTATGCTCGTGGTACACAAATCACAGCACAAGACTTGGACGATGAGGACTTCACACTCGTTGTCGATCAAGCTAACTACTTCGCATTCAAGATTGATGACATCGAAGCAGCCCACAGCCATGTAAACTTTATGGCTATGGCTTCTGATCGTGCAGCTTATCGCCTTCGTGACCAGTATGACCAAGACGTATTGGGTTATCTCTCTGGCTACAGCCAATCAGCTAAGCATGGTTCGCCTGACACAGTTCGTACAACTTTCCCCGGCACTAAAGCTGTATCAACAGCAGGTTCCGATGAGTTGTTGAGCACAATGAAGTTAAGCCGTCCTAACTTCGGTAACTTATCGTCTGCTGGTTCTACTGGTGATTCGATTCCTTTGGCTCCACGTTATCCCGGTCAAACAGGTGCATCTACAACTCTCGTATCCCCACTAGCTGTTATCGCTCGTATGGGTCGTTTGTTGGATCAGCAACTTGTTGACACACAAGGTCGTTGGTTAGTTGTTGACCCTGTATTCGTTGAGATTTTAAAAGATGAAGACAGCCGTCTATTGAACGCTGACTTTGGTGGATCTGGTTTGCAGAATGGTTTGATTCTGAACAACCTCCATGGTTTCCGTGTTTATGTTTCCAACAACCTACCAAAGATTGGTACAGGTGCAGGCACAACTGGTGCATCTGCTCAATCGTCTAACTTTGGTGTGATCGTTGCTGGTCATGACTCTGCTGTTGCTTCTGCTCAGCAAATCACCAAGACAGAGAGCTATCGTGATCCTGACAGCTTCGCTGACATTGTTCGTGGTATGCATCTTTATGGTCGCAAAATCCTCCGTCCAGAGGCGATTGTTACCGCCAAGTACAACGCAGCTTAATTTAAGGAGATACATAAATGGCTTTAGTTCAATCTTTACGCAATCATGCGTATAAAATCGAGAAGTTTGTTAGCTTAGCTGCTACTTCTGGTACTACCGTAGGAATTTCTGTTCCTGCTGGTACGCTAGTATTAGCTGCTGGTTTTCAAAACACAACCGTTGTTCCAAATGTAACTACCTATACCCTAGACGTTACTGATGGCACAACTGTTTTTGCTAATGACTTAGACTTTGATAACGCTGCAGCTAACACAATTAAAGCAGGCACTACTGCTGGTTTAATTTCCGCTGCTGATACCATTGACGTTGTTACAACGATCTCTGGTTCACCCGGTGTAATCGCTGGTCGTGTTTGGGCAATTGTTGTTGACGTAAATAAAGCTGCAGATGGTGCAGACGAAGTTGATCGTGATCAATTAGCTTAATGTTGTATATGATGGGGGACTCTACAAGGGTCTCCCATTTCTTATGTTCTAGTAAGGGGCTACAGTGGCTTACAATTTCCTAGGTCTAGTTAACGACATCAATAGAAAATTAAATGAAGTAGAACTTACAAGCTCTAACTTTGATAGTGCTAAAGGGTTTTACTCGCATGCTAAAGATGCAGTTAATGCGGCTATTCAGGACATTAATCAACTAGAGTTTCAATGGCACTGGAATCACGTAACTCAAACTACTACACTAACTGCCGGTACTAGCCGGTATAATTATCCTGCTAATGCGAAAACAATTGACTTCGATTCTTTTCGTATTAGAAAGAATACTACCTTTAATAACGAGACAGTTAAATTAAGGATTTTATCTTACGAAGAATACTTAGAAAAGTTTGTAGATCAAGAATACAATAACGATACAAGCTTACGAGATATTCCTTCTTACATCGTTCAGGCACCAAATAGACAATTCATATTAGTACAAACTCCCAAGGAAGCATACGAACTTACGTATGAGTACTATACAGTAACTACTGACTTGTCTGCTTATTCGGATGTACCTCTAATTCCAGAGATGTATCGCCATGTGATTGTTGAAGGTGCTACATACTATGCCTACATGTTTAGGGGCAATGCACAAGATGCAGCATTAGCAAAAGCAAAGTTTGAACAGAATCTAAAGCATATGAGAATCATGCTAGTTAATCGTACTGAGTATGTTCGCTCTACAATGCTTCCACAAAACAAGAGATATACAGCAGGCTTTAGGGTTAATTAATGGCTGATAGATGGCAGACCTACCCATTCGAGTTTAAGGGTGGGCTAATTACAAATCTATCACCTTTGCAGCTTGGTATTCAGTTTCCGGGCAGTGCAAGGGTGCTACGAAATTTTGAACCATCTATTGAGGGTGGATACAGACGTATTGATGGTTTCGATAAGTACGACAGTGCTATCGTTCCAGCATATGGGGATGCAAGAGTACACGGTAGTGGGCAGACAGGTACTACACTTGTCGTAGCCAATTTAATGTCTTCACCTTTGGAGGGTGACACATTCACTACCACAGGTGTTGCAGGTACATATACCATTGCTACAGGCGGTGTATCGTATAGCTCAAGCACTAAGAGAGCTACACTAACACTGACTGCTAGTATGGCTTCTAGCCCTGCAGATAAAGCTGTTATTACATTTACATCTGGCACAGGTATCATGCAAGGTGTGGCAGCTTGGACAGGTAAAGTAATTGCTGCACGTAATAATAGTTTGTATCAAAGTACAGGTAGTGGTTGGACAAAGATTAGTAATCCAGCATACGGCACTGTATTAGTCAATGGTGCAGGTCAAACTGGAACTAGTCTTACCGTAGATGGACTGACTTCTACACCAAAAGCAGGTGATACGTTTAGTGTAGCCGGTATTGAACTTGTATATACAGTCACTGCTGATGCAACAGTTACTAGTGGTGGGGCAACATTAACAATTAGTCCTGCTTTAGCATCTAGTCCAGCAGATAATGCAGTTATTACATTCCTGTCTGCTTCACGAGATGCAGCAACTAAGTATCGATTTGAGAAGTATCGGATTAGCACTACTGAAAAGATTTGTGGCGTAGACAGTGTTAATGTACCATTTGTATATAATGGCACATCTTTCACAGAACTTCATTCAGCACCAAGTGATGTTATCGGTGCTGAACATGTTGTATGGTTTAAGAATCAATTGTTTTTTGCTAAAGGAGACAAGTTAACTTTTACTGCTCCTTATACAGACAATGATTTTACACCCGCAAATGGATCTGGTGTTATAAGTGTTGGTAATGCTATCACCGGCTTAATTGTGTTTCGTGAACAGCTTATCATATTTAGCCAGCAAAAGATTAGCAGATTAGTAGGCAATACTTTAGCTGACTTCGTATTACAACCGATCACATTGAACATAGGTTGTGTAGATACAGACACAATTCAAGAGATTGGTTCTGATGTAATGTTCTTAGGACCTGACGGTCTAAGACTATTAAGTGGTACAGATAAGTTTGGTGACTACTCACTTGCTGTAGTATCGAAGTTTATTCAGAGTGAGATGACTGCCTTTATTGCATCTAGCACATCTTTTGCTAGTGTGGTTATCCGTGAGAAATCGCAGTATCGTATCTTTGGATATAACTCTAGCGTAACCACACAAAATGCTGTAGGCGTATTAGGAACACAAACTATCGGAGATCAGACTGGAACTATTTCATGGGCTGAGTTACGTGGTATCAGAGCCTATGTAGCTGATAGTGACTATTACGGCAGAGTAGAAACAATTGTATTTGCACATACTAGTGGGTATGTGTATGAGATGGAACAAGGCAATAGCTTTGACGGTGAGAATATTATTGCTACATTCTCTACTCCATTTGTACCCATGGAAGACCCTAGGATTCGTAAAGCATTTTATAAGCTTTTCTTATATACGGATCCACAGGGAAGTGTAACAACTTCAGTGAATTTAAAACTTGACTTTGACGATGAAGGTGTGATACAACCTGACACCATAACATTATCAAATCAAACAGGGGCTGTAGGATTTTATGGTTCGTCCACAGCTACTTATGGAACTGTTCGGTACGGAACCAAGTTAAAGAAATTATTCCAGACACAGGTAGTAGGTTCTGGCTTTACAGTTTCATTGCAGTTCGTGTCTGAGAGTACAGATCCTGCATTCTCACTTGACGCTGCAACTTTAGAATATTCGACTTACGATAGAAGATAAGGTAAAACATGGGTACTGGATACATTCGTAATGACTCCGTCAACAATATCGCTGACGGTAATATTATTAATGCGTCAGACTTAGATGGCGAGTTTGATGCCCTGCAATCTGCATTTAATGCATCTACTGGACACAATCATGATGGTGCAGCTAATGGTGCCCCTATCACTAAGGTTGGTCCTGCTCAAGATCTTGTTGTATCCACGGGTGCAGTAACTCCCAAAACAAACAATACGGTAGACCTAGGTTCTTCCACATATCAATTTAAAGATGCATACATTGATGGTACTGCATATATTGATACCCTAGAAATTAATGGGACTGTCATTACCCCAACAGGTACAGAACTAAACTATGTAGATGGTGTTACATCTTCGATTCAAACTCAGTTAGATAACAAGCAGCCACTAGATGCAGAACTTACAGCACTTGCTGGTTTGACATCTGCTGCTGATAAGCTTCCCTATTTCACAGGATCTGGCACTGCTGGTGTAGCTGATTTTACTTCTTTCGGTAGATCCTTAGTCGATGATGCCAATGCTTCTGCTGCCCGTACTACCCTTGGTGTAGTCATTGGAACTGATGTTCAAGCCTATGATCCAGAACTAGCAGCTTTAGCTGGATTAACATCTGCAGCAGATAGACTGCCCTACTTCACTGGATCAGGTACTGCTTCCCTAGCAACCTTCACTTCGTTTGGTCGTAGCCTTGTTGATGATGCCGATGCATCTGCTGCACGTACAACCCTAGGTTTAGTGATCGGTACGGATGTCCAAGCATATGATGCACAACTAGCAGACATTGCTGGTCTTACCCCAACTGACAATAACTTTATTGTAGGTAACGGTACTAACTTTGTAGCAGAATCTGGGGCTACTGCAAGAACTTCATTGGGCTTAGGTTCAATTGCTACACAAGATGCTAACAACGTAAACATCACTGGTGGATCAATTGTTGGTATTACTGACTATATATCGTGACTGGGAAACAGGGAAGCTTAT
>OGWI01000069.1_pt1 | contig 12177 bp, 24 predicted proteins | sample 1576021 | NCBI WGS metagenome assembly OGWI01 (sample SAMN07581557, study PRJEB24739) | freshwater metagenome | place: Singapore | collected 2015-04
GTTTCCCAGTCACGATAGGTCCAGCAGTGGCTACAACTCCAACGAGCCCTCCACTGCTGCCGACCTGAATGAGACTTCTCTTGAAGCCGCTGTTATTCAGATCGCTGGCTGGACGGACGAGCGTGGTCTGCTGATCGCTGCCAAGCCTCAGAAGCTGATTGTTCCTCCTTCGCTGATGTTCGTCGCAACCCGTCTGCTCGAAACTGAGCTGCGCGTGGCCACTGCCGACAACGACATCAACGCTCTGAAGACCAATGGCTCGATCCCTGGCGGTTACACTGTTAACCACTTCCTGACGGACAACGACGCATGGTTCCTGATGACTGATGTTCCCAACGGTCTGAAGCACTTTGTTCGTGCCCCCATGGCTACGAGCATGGATGGTGACTTCGACACCGGTAACGTTCGTTACAAGGCCCGTGAGCGTTATTCGTTCGGTTGGTCTGATCCTCTGGGCGTCTTCGGTTCACCCGGCGCCTAATTAACCTTTTTGGTTAATGGGAGGGGGCTTCGGCCCCCTTTTCATTTGGTCTTCTTCGTAATGATGTTTTCTGTGGCAATTTGCGCACAGCACAATACATTTTTTAATTTCTTCCATAGCAGCCTTTAACATCCCTGCCCCCGCTAGTTTGTGGACTTTGCGGTTATTTGGCAGACGAATGGCGTGATGAAAATCTAGCGTTGCAGGGTGGTTTTCACCGCAGCGCACACAAGACAGGGTAGCCTTATAAGCCGCCCATTCTTCCCTACACTTCTTTTTTGTTTCTGCAGCCCGAGCTATGTAGGCTGCTTTGTTCTTTTCGTAGTCCGCTTTTCCCCATTTTGCGTAGTGATCTGGGTTTGATTTTCTACGGCGCTTGGGTCTATCTGTAGTATTTTTTCGATCATCCGTGCTGGGATCGTTAGTGTCTGGGCGTGGTTGTCCACTGTCCATGACTGACATATCCGTACTCCTTGTTCGTTTTGTGCAATTAGCCAACCAATTGAGTAAACAAGCGGGATCTCGACTGGTTCAGGGTCGTCGTTACCCTCCAGCCACCCAAACTCGTGGTGGGCGTCGTACCAGTGAATAAGGAGTAGAGGTGGCCGTTGTGGAGCCGGTTTTTTGTTCTCTACCTTTCCGTCCGGGGTTTTGGGCTGCATGTGACTTCCTCCTTGTCCTAAATACTATTGCACATATTCTGTGACAGTGGTATAAAGACCCAAGTCTAGGATTTATCCGCCTGCGCAGACTGGCCTAGCAGACTTAGTAGAGACGGCGCGGGTTTAGTGCTACTACACAAGGAATTTGACATGGCTACGACCACGTTCTCCGGCCCAGTTGTATCTGACAACGGTTTTGTCGGCAACATCACTGGCGCTTCTGCTTATTCTGAGCTTACTGCTGCTTCTACCCTGACTGCCGCCGCTTCTGGCACCACCTACTTTCTAAACTCGGCTACCGAGTTTGCCACCACGCTGCCTGCTCCTGCTGCTGGCCTGCGTTACACCTTCATCGTCAAGGCCGCTCCTTCGGGCGCCAACTACACAATCGTTACCGGCTCTAGCGCTAATATCATCAAAGGTCAGGCTTACCCTGCTTCTGGCGATGCTGGCGATACTGGCACTGCAGATGACACTATCTCGTTCGTTTCAGCGCAGTCTGTTGCTGGCGATCGCGTTGAGCTGTTCTGTGATGGCACTAGCTGGTTTGCTTATGCCTACTGTGCTGTTGCTGCTGGTGTAACCTTCACGCAAGCTTCGTAATAGGAGGCCACCATGGCTTCAATGCAATATGACGTAAAAGCGGCGTTTGCTACGGCGGATGCTGCCATGGTGCCTTATCGCACCCGGATTAAGGCAGTGTTCTTTGCTGTCACTAGCCCTGGTGCAGATGTCATTTTTTACGACAACGCCGCCGCCGCTTCCGGTACCGCTGTTCTTACACTACCTGCTGATGTTGCTGGACAGCATAGTGTTTACATCCCGGGTGAAGGTGTTCTCTGTGAAAATGGTATCTACCTAGATATCAACGGCGCCTCTGGCGTTACGGTGTTTTATGGCTAAGACCCCAGCATGGCAGCGCAAAGAAGGCAAGAATCCCAAAGGCGGTTTGAACGCCAAAGGGCGTGCTTCCTACAACGCTGCCAATCCTGGGAAGCCTGGGCTGAAACCCCCACAGCCGGAAGGTGGGGCCCGCCAAAAGTCGTTCTGTGCCCGGATGAAAGGGATGAAGAAGAAATTGACTTCTGCGAAGACAGCCAAAGATCCTAACTCCCGTATTAACAAATCCCTTCGTGCATGGAACTGCAAATAATGGATATGATGCTTTGGAACTCGGGCTTATCGATTCTAGTTGCTGTAGTTGGCTGGTTTCTAAAAGGCGCTTTAGACTCCGCTAAAGATACTAAAGAACGCTTGAATGACCTCCGAGTAGAAGTTGCCCAACAGTACACGCACAAGAACGACCTGCGTGATCTAATCAAGAGTATTAACGAACGTTTCGATCGCATCGAGACAAAAATTGACCGCCTGATGGAGAACAAAAATGGCTAAGAAACTAGGTAAAGCAGCCGCTATGGCAGCCCTTCTGGGCGGTGCAGCTCTTCTCGCTAACCGCGGTAAGGGCGAATCTAAAGCAGCAGAGAAATCCGACACCTCCATGATGGACGAACTGGCTGGTATGGATCGTTCTACTCGCCGTGGTGACTCCTCGATGGAAGATGAACTGGCTGGTATGAGCCGCAAAGCGTCTGCACGTGGAATTAAGAGAGACAACTCTCGGTTTGACGAGCTGGCTGGTATGGACCGTTCTAAGCGCGCCCGCCCAGCTGCCGCAGATGAAATGACCGGTGCAGAGATTGCTAACGAAAATCAGCGTCTGGTTAACAAGAGCGTTTCCCGTGGTGGTCCTGGCCTAGATCGTATGGGTGAGTCTGCTGTTGGGCGCATGATTCAAAGATTTAGGAACCGTAGCTCGTCCCCCGCTGCTGGTATGGATGAGGATTTAGGTCAGACGAGTGACATCGTAGGAGCCAAGCGTGGCGGAAAAGTTAAAGCTAAGGCTAAAAAATACGCTGGAGGTGGTTCTGTTGGGTCTGCTTCTAAGCGTGCTGATGGTTGCGCTGTGCGGGGTAAGACTAAGGGACGGATGGTCTAAATGGCTAGCCAAGCAGAAAAAGAGGCAATGCACCGGGGGCTAAGGCCCTCGGAGGTCATACGCGACGCGGAGTTGGAGAAACAGTACGACATGCCTCCAAAGAAGAAGTCTTTCCCCCAAAAAGCTGATGAGGCTATGGAGGATGAGATGGAGCGCCGTAAGGCCCCCAAGAAGAAAAGTTCTGAGCCATTTATGGTCAAGAAGGGCGGAAAAGTGAAACGATATGCTGAAGGACAAGAAGTAAAGTCCGACTTTCCCGATCAGTCGGCTGAGGCCCGTAAGAAGCGTATGGAGATGCCTGCGGATGAGTATGGCAAGATGGTTGATAAGACCATGGGCGTTTCCAAAGGTGGTAAGAAAGGTGACTTCAACGAAGAGCCTGATACCGCCCCCAAGAAGACCAAGAAATACGCTAAAGGTGGTTCAGTTTCCTCCGCCTCCAAACGTGCGGACGGGTGTGCAGTAAAAGGCAAAACGAAAGGACGGATGGTATGAACGAAGGCAAAATGATGAAGAAAGAGGGCCGTGGTATGGCTAAGGCTGACATGCAGAAAGTGGCTGGTAAAGCTGTCAAAGGTCACGAAAAGCGCATGCACGGTATGGCTAAAGGTGGCAACGTTATGCCCTCCAAAATGGGTAAGGTTAAGACCTCCAGCACGCGTGACGGTGTAGCCGCTAAAGGCAAGACCAAGGGCACTATGGTCAAGATGGCTATGGGTGGCAGCTGCATGAAGAAGGCTGGCAGGGGTCGTTGATGCGTGCGTCACGCGGAATGGGGGCGATGTCCCCCAAGAAGCTAAAAGCCATCGAAAAACGCGATGGTAAGGAGCCCGTTGATTTATACAAAGAGGGTGGTAAGGTTTCACGCGTGAACGAAGCAGGTAACTACACTAAGCCCGGTATGCGCAAGTCTATTTTTGAGCGTATCAAGGCTGGCGGTAAGGGCGGTAATCCGGGGCAGTGGTCTGCGCGTAAGGCTCAGATGTTGGCCCAGCAGTACAAAAAAGCCGGTGGCGGCTATAAGGATTAAACATGGCTAAGAGTTTTCCTGATCTAAACAATGACGGCGAAGTCACCAAGGCTGACGTTCTAAAAGGACGTGGGGTCTATAAAAAAGGTGGCAAGGTTGGTGATAAGTGGATCCAGAAGGCAATCAAAAAACCCGGCGCTCTAAAAAAGTCTCTTGGTGTGAAAAAAGGCGAAACAATCCCCGCAGGAAAGTTAGCCAAAGCCGCCAAAGCCCCCGGCAAAATGGGACAAAGAGCGCGACTTGCGCAGACCCTAAAAGGTCTAAAAAAGTGAGCTTTATCCTCGGGTGGTATTGGATTCCCGGGGTGATGTTGGGTGTCGAGATCGGTAAAGACGAAGAAGACACTCCAATGTTAATTTTTGATCTGTTTATACTGCGGTTGATGTTTGGGGCGAAACGTATAGATGATTAAGATTTCAGATTTTGTGCATGACCGGAAGAAGGACGGTAACACTTTTAACTGGATTCTGGACACGGCTGAAAAAGTAAGAGAACTTAGACGGAAAGAGATCCATGCCATTAAAAAAGCCGCAAAAGAGTCTAAAAGCCTGGACGCAGCAAAAGTGGCGTACTAAGAGTGGCAAGCCGTCTACTCAGGGAGCCAATGCTACTGGAGAGAGATACCTACCCGAAACTGCGATCAAGGCGCTTACGCCGTCTGAATATGCGGCTACAACAAGAGCTAAACGAGCTGGTAAAGCAGCAGGAAAGCAGTTTGTGCAACAACCCAAGCGAATTGCACAGAAGGTGGCAAAACATAGGAAAGTAAAATGACAACCTCCGGCACCCAGTCTTTTAACCTAAACCTCAACGAGCTAGTTGAGGAAGCCTTCGAGCGTTGTGGCTCTGAACTTCGCACGGGCTATGACTTGCGGACTGCACGGCGGTCGTTGAACTTGCTTACTATTGAGTGGGCTAACCGGGGTATAAACCTCTGGACAATCGAGCAGGGTAGTATTGCTATGGTTGAGGGGACGATCACCTACAACCTGCCTGTTGACACGATTGACCTACTAGACAGCGTCATCCGTACCGGTACGGGGCAGAACCAGCAGGACATCAATATCAGCCGTATTAGCGTTTCTACCTACGCCACGATCCCCAACAAGAACGCCACGGGCCGCCCAATTCAGGTGTGGGTTGACCGCCAATCTGGTGCCACTGAGCCGGTTACTGGGGTTGCCTACCCAACAATCAACGTCTGGCCAGCTCCGGACCAGAGTAACTACTACACGTACGTCTACTGGAGACTTCGGAGGATCCAAGATGCGGGCAACGGTACAACAACTCAAGACATTCCTTTCCGGCTACTGCCATGCTTGGTTGCCGGTCTTGCGTATTATCTTTCCCTAAAGATCCCAGACGCCGCAAATCGTATTGACATGCTCAAGATGGCGTACGAAGAGCAGTGGAACATTGCCTCTGGTGAGGATAGAGAGAAGGCTTCCCAACGTTTTGTTCCTCGTCAGATGTTCTACTAAGGTAGCGAAATGCCTACTAAGTTCTCATCTGGCAAATATTCGATCGCCGAGTGTGATAGGTGTGGGTTTCGCTATAAGTTAAAGCAGCTTAAAAGCATCACTATCAAGACTAAGAACACAAATATCCTGGTTTGCCCTACATGTTGGGAGCCAGATCAGCCGCAGTTGTCTCTTGGTTTGTACCCGGTGAACGACCCTCAAGCTGTGAGAAATCCAAGGCCGGACACTTCATACTACCAAGCTGGTCTTGCGGGGCTGCAGATTACTACAGGTTCTGGGGAGCTAGGCAATGGCGACCCATCTGGTGGTAGTAGGATTATTCAGTGGGGTTGGGCGCCTGTTGGGGGCCCTAGACTGAACGATGATGGGCTAACACCTAACAATCTTGCCTTGAGTGTTAGTCTGGGTAATGTAACAATAGCAGTAACTTAAGGAGTATGAAATGCAATACAAACAACCTCAAAAAGTCCCCGTCCCTAACACAGCCGGGTACCCAAACAACGTACCGAATACGAAAACAGTTAAAACCCGGGGTACCGGCGCTGCTACAAAAGGCACCAACTCCAGCAAAAAGCTTGGCTAAATGAACTATAGCGAACTAACTGCTTCGATCAAGGCCTACGCCGAGAATGATTTCCCACAAGCGGTGGGAGCGGGTGGCCTTACGTCTGCAGAGCAGATTGCGCGGTTCGTTCAGCAGGCTGAGCAAAAGATATTTAATAGCGTTCAGTTTCCTTCGCTACGTAAAAACGTAACTGGATATACAACTGCTAACAATAAATATCTTTCGTCCCCGGCTGACTTTTTGGCGCCCTATTCTTTGGCGGTCGTAGACGGTACCGGTGCTTATTCATACCTGCTAAACAAAGACGTCAACTTCATCCGCGAGGCTTTCCCCACACCGACGGATACTGGACTGCCTGGGTACTACGCCATCTTCGGCCCTACGACCACTAACAACACGCCTCCCGTAATTACTAATGAGTTGTCGTTCATTTTGGGGCCAACACCTGATGCGTCTTACACGGTTGAGCTTCATTATTACTACTATCCGGAGTCTATTGTTACTGCTGGCACATCTTGGCTGGGGGACAATTTTGATTCTGTACTGCTTAATGGTGCTCTGTTGGAAGCGGCTACGTTCATGAAAGCTGACCCGGATATTGTTAAGTTGTACTCTGAGCGCTACAACGAGACGCTTGGTCTGGCTAAACGTCTTGGTGATGGTATGGAGCGTAGTGACGCTTACAGGTCTGGGCAGTTCCGTATGCCTAATCTCCCACAAAATAACGGGGTGAGATAATGGCTTTCCAAGGCAACGCTACTTGCACAGTTTTTAAGACCGGCCTGTTGAACGGCGATTTTGCTTTTGATACTGATACATTCAAGATCGCTCTCTACACCAATTCGGCTACGTTAAACGCGGACACAACTGCGTACACGACCACGGGTGAGGTGTCTGGTTCTGGTTACACGGCGGGTGGAAATACTCTGACCCCTACTGTTGCTTCTCTAAACGGCGTCTCATATGTGACGTTCGCAAACGTATCCTGGTCTGCTGCGCTTACTGCTCGGGGGGCCTTGATATACAAGTCCGGTGGTGGTAATCCGGCTGTATGTGTTTTAGACTTTGGTTCAGACAAAACGTCCACAACGACGTTTACTGTTCAATTCCCTGCCGCAACGGCAACGTCGGCAATTATTCGTCTTTCATAGGAGTTAGAAATGTTTAACGAAAAGGCACAAAGCACCGACGTGGTCTCCGCAGACGTGCAAAAAGGTAAAGGTGTCACCGAAGGTATCAAGGGCGGTGGCGTATTTAAAGTCGAATGCTTCGACAAAGATGGTAACCACAAGTGGACGGCTGAGTCCCATAACCTCGTGGTCAACGTCGGTCTGCAGGATATGAACACCAAGTATTTCCAGGGTTCTTCCTACACCGCTGCTTGGTATCTTGGTCTGTACGGCGCCGCTGCTTCTAACAACCCCGCTGCTGGCGACACCATGTCTTCTCATGCTGGCTGGACTGAAGTTACTGCTTATTCCCAGTCGACCCGCCCCGCTTGCACGTTTGGTACTGCTACTACGGCCGATCCTTCGGTCATCACCAATTCTGGTTCCGTTGCTGTTTACTCGATCAACGGTACGGCTACGGTTGGCGGTGCGTTCCTGACTTCCGACAATACTAAGGGTGGCACTTCTGGCACGCTGTTCTCAGCCGCTGACTTTGCTGCTCCTGGCGATCGCTCTGTTGTGTCCGGTGACACGCTGAACGTAACCTACACCTTCAGCCTTGACGCTGCTTAAGGAGTTATAAATGGCTACTAAATTTGCAAAAGGTCAGCAAGTTCAACTGAACGCTGTTGTCCCTCAAGGCCCGGTTGTTGCATTGCGTATGACTGAAGACGGCACTTTCTTCTACTTGGTTCAGTGGACGGATGCCGACGGTAAAGCGCAAGAACGCTGGTTTGAGGAATCGCAACTATCGGCTGCGTAAGGATTAAAGGTGTTTGGGCTTACCGCCTATGCTGAAGCACCTTACGCCTCATTAGCCGGAGCAACATACGCTGTAACGGTTTCTGAGAGCGCAAGTGCAGCGGATACATTGTCCGCTTTGGCAACGTTTGCCGCTTCTGTTCAGGAGCAGGCAACGGGGTCTGATACCGCTTCTGCAAAGGTCATTTTTGTAACGTCTGTTTCTGAGTCTGCCACCGGGTCTGATACACCCGCAGGGTCGGTTGTATACCGAGTCTTTGTGGTTGAACTGGCTGCTGGAAGCGACACCGTCTCTGGATCGGTTGATTTAAACGGCGCCGTTTCTGAGTCTGCCGCAGGGTCTGAGACTACAGCCGCATCGGTAGACTTTGCTGGATCGATTAGTGAATCAGTCACTGGATCGGAGACAACGGCAGCGAGGGCTGTCTTTGTATCGTCCATCAGCGTAGCCGCACAGGCTGCAGACCTAGCCACTGTAGGCATTGAGGTTTATGCAGTAACGGCTGAACTGGTCAATGCTTCTGAGACTGTCAGTTCCTCAATTGAGGTGCCAGCATCGGTTAGCGAGGCTGTAAGCGGATCTGAGACCACGGCTGGTGTTGTCATCTTTGGCTCTAGCGTATCTGAATCGGCATCTGGTAGCGAGGTTGTGTCCTCAATTGCTGAGTTCTTGGCGGCGATTGCTGAACAGGCTCAGGCTGCGGATTCGATTATTTCATCGTTCGCATTCCCAACATTTATTGAAGAGTCCGTGACGGCAACTGATACGCCGTCCGGCGGGGTTGTGTTTGTGGCTCAGGTTGCGGATACGGCTACAGCATCAGATATTGTTGCAAACGCACAAACATTCGGTGCTTCTGTTGCTGAGTCTGCTTCCGGTTTGATGGCTGTGTCTTCTCTGCCGATTTATGGCGCACTGATCCAAGAACTTGGGGTTGCTGCAGATAGCGCAATTGGACGGCTGTTGTGGGAGATTATCAACGACAGCCAGAGCGTGACGTGGAACAATATAAATGCACAGGGCGGCAGTTCTTGGACTGTCATTAACAATACCGCTGGTGGCACTTGGAACACTATTGATACGACGGGTTAATTATGGCAATTGTCGTAAAAGATCGAGTAAAAGAAACAACCTCGACCACGGGTACCGGGACTATTACGCTTGCCGGTGCGGTTAGCGGGTTTCAGTCGTTTTCGGCGATTGGTAACGGAAACAGCACGTTTTACACGATTGCTGGCGGCGGGGAGTGGGAAGTCGGTATTGGTACCTACACCTCATCAGGAACAACTCTCTCCAGAGATACCGTTCTGTCGTCGTCTAACTCTGGGTCATTGGTCAACTTTTCAGCCGGAACAAAGGATGTCTTTGTCACGTACCCGTCTGAAAGAACCATAACCGGAGGCGGAGGCGGTATTGGCGCACTGGTTGTAAATGCAACAACTGTGACGGAGAATTACACCATCGCTTCTGGAACGAATGCTCAGTCCGTAGGGCCGATGACTGTGGCAAGCGGAGTCTCTGTAACAGTTAGTTCCGGTCAGCGTTGGTTGGTCGTATAAAGGACAAGAAATGGCGAGTACTTACTCAAACCTAAAGATTGAACTCATCGCAACCGGCGAACAAAACGGTACGTGGGGGTCAACGACCAACGTCAACCTTGGCACTGCGCTGGAGGAGGCGATTGTCGGTCGGGCTACGGCTAACTTCTCCTCCGATGCAAACCTGACCCTGACCCTGACCAACTCAAACGCTACTCAGGTTGCTCGTAATCTGGTGCTGAACTGTACCTCTAGCGGCAGTTTGACCGCTACCCGGGACTTGATTGTTCCGGGAATCGAGAAGCCCTACATCATCCAGAACAACACGACTGGCAGTCAGAGCATTCGAGTCATCGTGGCTGGCGCTTCGGTAACGGTGCCCAACGGCAAGACAGCGTTTATCTACAACGACGGTACGAACGTTAAGTATGCGTTTGACCACGTAGGAACGATTGATGTCAGCGGGAATGCCACCTTCACGACGTTTACAGCCTCTGGGGACGGTACTTTCTCCGGTACTGGACAGGTCAAGGTTCCCGCTGGTACGACGGCTCAGAGGTCTGGCTCCCCGGCTAACGGGATGCTGCGGTACAACTCAGACACCGGTCAGTTCGAGGGCTATGCCTCTGGTGCTTGGGGTGGTATCTCTGGGGCACAGGCTGGCGGTGCGATCCTGACAAACAAGGACACTGCAACGGCTTCGTACACGATTGCATCAGGGGAAAATGGTTTCTCTGTAGGCCCGATTTCAGTAAACTCGGGAGTGACTATTACTGTCTCCAGCGGACAACGCTGGGTTGTAATTTAAAGGAATAAACATGACGACGGTTATTAACGGAAGTGACAACAGCGCATCGACCCCAGCGTTAACGGGTACTGATACCGACACCGGAGTATTTTTCCCATCCGCCAACAACATGGCCTTGTCCACGGGCGGTACTGAGCGTATGCGTGTGGATTCAAGCGGTAATGTTGGTATTGGTACTGCTAGTCCACAATCTGTGTTGTCCGTTAAAGTTAGTGCATCAAGACAACTAGATGTTGTTAAAGACAGCGGTGATGACCATTTAGTATTAAAGTCAACGGCCCCAGATGCTTCATACAACTTGCGGTCTATTGAACTTGCTGGCGCAGATGTTTCTTTTTCTACCGGTGCAAGTTCTGGTACAACCTATACAGAGCGTGTTCGTATTGACTCTGACGGTTTGAAATTCAACGGAGACACCGCAGCCGCTAATGCGCTAGATGACTACGAGGAAGGGACTTTTACTCCTGTTCTTGACGGAACATCCGGGGCTAGTCCTGTTGTTTCATATTCAGTTCAATCTGGTTACTACACAAAAATTGGTAATGTTGTCAATACAAGTTGTTATATAACTGTCAGTTCAATTAGCGGTGGAAGTGGAAATATAAGAATCAGTGGATTGCCTTTTACTGTTGCAAACAATTCAAACAACAATGGTATATGCACAATTCTTATGAGCGGCGTAGACATTCCAACCGGGGTCAGTTATGTTGGTCTATACACAAATCCAAACACAACTGAAGTAAGACCATTATGTACAGTTGACACATCTGGATGGGTTGAAATACCTATTAGTGCTGTTTCCAGTGGGGATAGTTTTTTAATCGGCGCAACTTACTTTGCTTAATTATCTGCACTGGACTGTGCAGACGGAAAGGAAAACAAAATGGCTTTAGAAAAAGTAACAGCGGTAGACAAGATTGAAGTGCTAGAGAACGGTTGTGTGCAAGTACGCACCGCTACCCGCATTGTTGAAGACGGTAAAGTGATCTCGACTTCTTACCACCGCCATGTGGTTGCACCGGGTCAGGACTATTCTGGTGAAGACGCTCGGGTACAGGCCATCTGTGCTGGTGTACACACTGCCGAGGTCATTGCAGCCTACGAAGCCATGCTGGCGGAGCAAGCCAACCGGGGAGTTTAAGCCATGTCAACAATCGCAGCAGGTACTACCTCTACAACGGCTCTCGTGTCCACCGGGGATACGACGGGCAAACTTGTTCTGCAGACAAACGGAACGACCGATGCGGTAACAATTGATACTTCACAACGAGTTATTGTTGGTGCAACTTCTGCCAGTGCTGGCGGGCTACTTACTTTAAACCGTGCGCCAACGGCTGCTTTTGGTAGCCCGATACTGCAAATTGGTGGGTCGTCATACACAAGTGGCGGCTACTATTCTGTTGGTCTTGGATTTACGGACGCTACGTACACTGAGCCGCCAGCAGAAATTGCGTATGTCCCAACGTCAGACAGCGGCGGTACTAAAGGTGCAATTGTATTTGGCAACAGAGATGTGACTACGAACACCGCCGTTTCAGAGCGTATGCGTATCGACTCCAGCGGTAATGTTGGTATTAACAACTCATCCCCTGCCGTTCTGTCAACCACCACTCAAGTAGCAGTAAAAGCAAACGCAAGCGCAGACGCAATGTTTGTGGCGCAGAACAGTAACGGATTGACTACT
>OGWI01000070.1_pt1 | contig 12133 bp, 24 predicted proteins | sample 1576021 | NCBI WGS metagenome assembly OGWI01 (sample SAMN07581557, study PRJEB24739) | freshwater metagenome | place: Singapore | collected 2015-04
GTTTCCCAGTCACGATATTTCCCGAGTAATGACCTTGACTAATAGCGGCAACTTAGGCATTGGCACGGCAAGTCCAGCCGTTCAACTTCACACGACAGGCGGAGTAAGATTTGCAGGATTAGCGTCAATTACAGATTTAAGAACAGATGCAGATGGTGATTTATTTAACGGTTCAGATTTTAATTTAAAAAATTCTATTGATACAATTAATTTTGGTTTGTCAGATGTTATGAAATTAAAGCCAGTTAGTTTTAATTGGAATGATGAAGCAAGAAATATTAACGAATATAAATCAATGGGATTTATCGCACAAGATGTTATGAATGTTATTCCAAACGCAGCATCTACAATGGGTGATGGTGATATGCAGGTAGATTATAACGCTATTGTTGCAACGCTCACCAAAGCCATACAAGAACAACAAGCCCTTATCAAGGCACTTGAACAAAGAATTTTAATCCTTGAAAACAAATAACATGAAAAACATACTTTTCTTTTTACTCATTCCTTTCCTTGCAATTTCACAAGACGTAATATCTGATACCGTGTACATTCAAAAGCAAGGCAATATTTATTACATTGTTACTATGACTACCTTTAGCGATAGCACGGTTACAGGGAATAAACAAATACTGGGCGATTCAGCAACTGCCATTCAAACATTAGTTACCGATGCTGAAAGGCAAAGCAACACATTAGCCATCCATGCAAAGCCGTTGATTTTAAAAGGCAAAGCGGTAAAACGGATTAACTATTATAACAACTTGCACCAGCAAATAAGCGGTAAGCCTGTGTATTTTACAACGGCACAACGTGACACGGCAAAGTTTTTAGGCGATTGGAAATTAAATTTTAACGGTGATATCATTGATGGAGTGATTGAGTTAAACAACAACAAGCGTTTAATCTTCAACCCAGACAATGGCAAGGTTTACACGATTTCAACAAACTTGCTTTTATCAACGTTTACAAATCAGATATCCTTCAGCTTTAACAATATAAAATACGACTTGTACAAATACGCTGATGGCAAGTTTGCAACAGTAGATGGTGAGGTTAAGTTTATAAAACTTGAATGATGAAAACCATAATCTACAACATTCTTAAAATAGGCTATGATGGCATTGCCTTTGCCGTGTGCTGCGGCTTAATTGCTTCCTTCATCATTCCTATTAAATCCTTCCTACTCTTTACCGTTTTTGTGGTGTTTGCTGATACAGTCACGGGAATCATGGCTGCCAAGAAAAGGGGCGAAGAGATAACAAGCAAGGGTTTATACCGAACATCGCAAAAGTGCCTTGTTTACTTGTGTGGGATTATGATTTTCGAAGGGGCAAGATTGACATTTCAACTGCCTTTTAACATTACCTACATGGTAGCCTTTACCATTGCCACAACGGAATTATTCAGTATAGCGGAGAACATAAAGTCAATTACAGGAGTTAACATTGGAGTATTAGTATTAAGATTTTTTAAAAAGTAACCCATTAAATTTTTTAAATATGTCAAACGAAGTTTTAGGAATTAAAGAAACCAAAGAAGTTTTAAATTTCGGTTTCGATTTGTTAGAGGCAATCATCAAGTCATTAGATGACAAGAAGTTTTCTATTGTTACTGATGCTCCAAGATTTGTCCCAGTTATCTTCTCTGCTGCAAAGGCATTTGCTGGTATCGAGTTGGTAAAGGCTGAATTACAAGATTTAACAGATGAGGAAATGAATGATTTAATCGATGAATTGAAGAAAAGATTTGACCTGAAAAATGATGCTGTTGAACTACTTGTTGAAGATGTTATAGACCATGTATTCTACACCGTTAAATTGGCGCAAAGATTTGCAAAGATTAAAGGATAAGAAATTGGCGCAGAAAGTATCGCTACCTTTATGCCAGAAGGGATGGGATTAATTTCCTATCCCTTTTACAATACCAAAAAAATGCTACTAAATAAAATATTTCCAAACACACACGAATTTATTGATGTGCAATGTTATCAGAAGAATAGATATATGTTGTTTATTTCTGACGTACACCTTGACTCAATACATTGCGACAGAGACAAATTAAAGCAACACCTTGACCTCGCACTTGAAAGAAATGCACCTGTATTTATCTTTGGAGATTTACTTGACCTGATGCAAGGCAAATACGATCCCAGAAGTAACAAAGCTGATTTAAATCCAAAGTACAATGCCGGTAAATACATTGATGAGGTGATTGCTGATGTTGTTGAATTTTTAACTCCTTACAAAGATGTCATTGCCTTTTATTCACCTGGCAATCATGAGACATCTGTTGAAAAGAGAATTGAATATGGCATTGTAGATAAGATTTGTTACAAGTTGGACATAAGCAAGGGGAATTATTCTGGATACATTTACTGCCGTATGTTCCCACACGTCGAAGAAAATGGTTCAAATCGTCCCCTAATCATTGCATTCCATCATGGATACGGAGGTGGAGGTAGCGTCACACGGGATGTCATTCAGAGCAACAGAAAAGCAGTTTACCTTCCAGACGCAAACATCGTGATATCAGGTCATACTCATGATAGGTGGATTGTCCCTATAACACGGCAAAGGATATCAAGATATAAAGAATTTGTTGACCAACAATGGCACATTAAGACTGGGAGTTATTTAAATCAACCTCAAGACTTTAATGGCTATGCCATTGAAAGAGGATTAAGTCCCAAAGTTGGTGCAGGAATTTGGATGCACTATACTTTTACAAAACAAGGATTACTTTATAATTTTCAATTTGCAGAATAATGAAACCAAATGAATTTTTAATATGCCTGGATGCAGGACACGGAGGGATGCGCAATGGCACAGGCCCTGAAAGATATGTTACCTATCCAAGCAAATGCTATCAGCATAAGGTAGGCAAGTTCCATTCCTACGGATGGTTTTTTGAGGGAGTCTTTAACCGAAGCCTGGCTAATTATCTGCATCAGTATTTAGAGGATTATGGATTTATGGTTAAAAAAATATATGAGCCAGTAAATGACACACCTTTAAACAAACGCTGCCAACTTGCCATCTCCTACTCATCCATAGCCAAGCATTCCATTCTTGTTTCTATCCATGGCAATGCTGCAACTCCGACTGCGAGAGGATGGGAGATATTTACATCACCTGGACAAACAAAATCGGATCTTCTGGCAACTTGCATCGGAGAGCAGGTTAAAACAGTCACTCCTGAATGGACGCACAGATATGATTTTATTGATGGTGATTTGGATAGAGAAGCAAGATTTACCATGCTTACAGGTACACCAATGCCATCAGTATTAAGCGAGAATGGTTTTTTTACTAACTATAGTGATGCAAGCATGATGATTGATGTATCATTTCAACAATCTATAGCTAAAGCTCACGCAAAAGGAATTTTAAATTATGCTGTGCAACAAGGTGTGGAATGGGAATAAAAAAGGAGCAGAATTTCTTCTACTCCTCGCAAACACCTTTTTAAACACTCACAAACATTAATTAACAACTATATTTTTCTATGATTGTATTGATCATTATTGCTGCTTTATCTTTTATTTCATCCTTTTGTTTACTTACACTATAAACCTGATAAAGCAAAGATAACATTCTTTCTAAATTCATATATTCATAATATTTTTTGCCATTTGCATCCTTTGAATCATAAAATGTTAGGATGGAAGATACAGATGATATAACATTATTTGTTTTAACTGGTTTTGGGTATTGCCTTACAAAAGCTTCACAGAAAGCTATTGTTTCATTGTCTAATTTATTCTTTGTCATAATTCATTATTGATTGTGCAATTAAAGCCAGTTGAAAAGCATCTATATCATCCTGGCTTAATTTACGGTTACCTAATATGGTTAAATTTAATTGTTTGATTAATTCCATGGCATAATCCAAAGTCCATTTACTGCCTTTTGCATACGGTGAAATTCCCTTTACCTTATGTCCATGTAATTCAAGCCAATCAATAGCAAATCGCGATGCACATTGATTCATTCCAACATTGCGGCTTATTTTTGTGCGTGATCTGCCATCTGCATATTTGTTAAAAGTTATATTTTGTAGGGAAGAATCCTCAACAACAATGAAAATATCATTTGTCCATGTCATAGCATCAGATGCCCAGTGAGCCAATTTTTTGTATTTCTGGAAATACAATTTATTTTCCTTCATCAGGCAGATGGCAAATCCATTTTTTCGCATTGATGGATCAATCCCTACAAAAGCTTTTACCATTTTACATCTTTATTTAAAAAGTTCTTTCTAGAATATCTGCACAGAAATTTTAACAATTGAATATAAGTCATCTTTCTGCCTTTATAATCCCATAGCTGCGTTTTACTATCATAATTTAAATACTGTGTTCCATAAGTCATGAACAAGGTATTATCATATGTAGTTCTGGCATATCCATCCCAGAAGTTCCATGAAGATAGATAATCTGTCGTAATTGTGTCTATAATTGAGGTATTTGTTGTTTCATCATAATGAGTCCTTTCCAGTTTATCTCCTCCAATCTTTTCAACGCTCATCCAGTTGAAAGCCATGAAGTGATTTTGCTGCGCAGGAAGATAGGTAACAGCCAGGACGAAACAAACAGCCATTGTAAATTTAATTGGCTGTGTAGATGATATATTTGTTTTAGTTACCTCTCTTACCATTCTCCTTCTTGTCCTTGGCTCTTTTACTCCAATGCCGTAAGCTTCAATGCCTTTTTCAATAAATTGGATTTCTAAAACATAACCAAAGCATATGATAGCACCTATAAAGAAAAACATTGCCCAGAACTCTGCACCAGATGTCTGGCCCTGGATACTAAACCATAATTCCAACAAGGCGATAATTGTAGCAATGGCTGCAACGCGCGGAGGATATTTAGAGCGTTTTTCAGATGGATTTAAAAAGTCAATAAACACAACAGCAAATCTGCCAAACTGTAGCATGAGAGAAGCAGGAATGGAAAGCAGTAAAGGTAGCGGTAAAAAGTAAACGTTTAAAGCTGCGGTAATAATGTATGTCAGGATTATTCCGGTAAAAATAATTTTTGGCATTGAGGATGTTATATCCTCAAATAGCCATTCAAAGTTTTGATTGTTAAAATTCTTTTTCATGTTTGTAAGTTTTTTTAAAGTTAACGATGGGACAAATATACAAAGTATATTTACATATAAAAATAAAAAGTAATAAAAGTGGGAAATAATTATTATCTCCCACCAAAAAAATACCACTAATTACTCCTTCGCTATTATTTCTGATCTTCTCTTAAACATATCTTCCTCAGAGATGATAGTAATTTCTTTAGCCGTCGTTTCAATGCCTAATTTTTTAAATTCAGCAATTGCTTCTTCTGTGTTTTTTGCAGGTACATTTACCATGCCTTCATTATATCTAATAATAAAGCGTTTTGTTTTAACTTCCATAATTAAAAGGTTTTTTATTTATTAATGATAAGGTTTAAATTGTGCAAGGGCAGGATTCGATACCTGCAAAGCTTCCGCGCTACCGCGTTGATACTTTTTTTATTTAACGTGAGGAAGAAAAACCTCATTACAGTTTTTTAGCGTCTACCTTCCGCCACCTTGCTAAAATTGCCTGTCTTTCCAGGCTGCCAATTCATCCTCTGACGCATTCAGGGTTAAATAAATGTTTAACTAAATGGAAATATCATTCACCTGAATCCGAGGTCTGCAAATGTCTTTATGTTGCCATGTGTCCAACTAATATTCTTTCTTGCCTAAAACTTGATAGCAATGTCCTGTAATTATCACTTGTAATAGTTAGTAAATGCTTGATGGCTCTGCATTGCTCGAAGATGGCAGTTGCTTTTGGATACTTGCCTTTAATGTAAAAATCAGTGAGCGTGGATGAATGCTTTACACGTTTGTATTCTTCCTCTGGCATATCCCTAATGCACATCATCAGCAACTGGCTGTATATACTTTCATTTATACCGGATATAACTGTGTAGCGAGAATAGTAGGCTGATAGTTGGCGCAAAAACTCATCGCACTCATCCAGATTTTCCGCTGATGGTGCTGTGGTTATCCAGGCGTTTACCTCTTCGCAGAAATTCTTGATTTCCATCATTTGAGCATTATACTCCTTCACTTTGCATCTCTTACTGTAATTAATGAAATAGTTTTGCTTTGCTCCTGTGCTATTCCATATTCAACCTCCTGCCTTTTTTGTGCGGCAAGTAATTCTTCTCTTTCCAGTAATTCTTTACTATAGGTGTAAGACTTTTTCTGATACGTTGAATAGCTAACAATTTTATTATCTATTACATTAATGTATCTTTCATTTTGCAATGCCTTTTCAACTAAACTGCGATACTTGTCTCTCTGCTCTGTTGCATATTTTATAGCATTATCAAATTCTACATATTTAGCAATTATATTAGACAATTCATTATCACAATGCAATTCATAAGCAGCAGCAATTTCATGAGCAACTTTTCTTATCTTGATTTCTGTTTGCGCAAGATCAAGCATTGTAAATGTGTGCTGATAGGTTTCATGCACATCTGTCCATTCAATTTTATTGCCCTTCATTTTAGTTTTGTAGAAATCAATAAAACAAGTTGGGAGGATGCCATCCTGCTGAAATAGGATGTAAGAATAGGCTTTCATCTGCAGGCTATTTTCAAGCCTTTCTTGTGTCCAAGCAGCAGTGCCAGTCTTAAAGTCGCGGATAATATTAAAGTCTTCAGAGGCATTGTCTATGTAGCCTATAAACATGAAATCGCCAAAGTTATGCTCCAGTTTATGCTCAACGCGTGGGTAGAGTTTTATGTTGTTTAGAAAGTTAGGCGGAAAGTTATATTCTCTCTCAACACCTTTGCTGTAATCCTCAATGTCAGTTGCAAACTGTTTGCCAAATTCCATGATGGGAGCAGGTTCTTCCTCAATGTTTAAGAAATACCTTTTCATGTAGGCAGATGGGTCAGACTCCCAGAGATTAATCTGGGAGATTGAGAGGTGAGGTCTTGGTAATTTAAGCATTTTCTTTTGTGTAAGGTGTGTCTAAAAATCTTTTAACATCCCATAAAACATACTCATACAAATCCTTTTTTTGTTGGTCAGTAAGATCACCTCTTTCCAATTTTTCCTTTTCTCCTGTCAAAGTATGCATTAATAATGCTATCCTTATGCTGCCCTGAAATGGCCAAGAATGTATTTCTTTATTTTCTTCACTATAAAAAGACACACGAATCGAAGTTTTTCTGTCAATATTCATTTTTTTTTGTTTAAAAGTTTAAAAAAGAGCCAGTGCAAATCCTGGCTCAATATCAGTCAATCATCTCAATTTTTGGAAAATCTGTATAAATATAGTGCTTGTGGCTGCAGTTGCATTTTCGATGGGAATGCCTGCACTAATCATCGCATTAAATATATCTATAAAGGTATCAGAATACAATGTTTCCATTTCATGAATTATCTCTCTCATGTCTGGCTTTTCTGTTTTTTCTGTTGGCTGTGTCTGTTGTGCCGGTGCTTCTTCTTCAATTAACTTGTATTTGCCTTTATCCTCAATTAATTGAACTGGCTGTTTAGCCTTCAATTGCTCAATAGGATCACCAGGCTTTCCATATACCCTTACATCATATCCTTCATCCAATGTCACAAGGATGTTTATAGATGGGCCGTACTGTCCTTCTCTGGGAGGGCCAGCAGCATATTTAACGATACCTTTTAGCACTCTCATAGTCTTCTCTTAAAGCTTCAATTCTTTGTGCCTGATAGTGATCATTTTCCTCAACCATTTTTTCAGAAATCCAAACTACATCAAGTGTGCCAAAGATAATCTCATTAAATAATTCCTTTTGTTTCTCATCCAATAACTCGTAGTTAAAAATCTTGTAAATTGCTTTATCTACATATTCTTCGGATGTTCCTTCAATTCTGAATTCATCCATTAAGTAGTAAGCAAACTTTTTTGAAATTTCATTCATGTTAAGTAGTTTATAAGTGAAAAAATAGGGCAGTTATTAACTGCCCATGTTATTAAATTTAATTAATAGTGATCTAACATCTTCCATTCTATCTCTACTAAATTGAATTAAAATATCTCCATTATCTCTATAAACTTGGTCGTCCAAATCAGAAGCATCTAATACAAGATTATCTGCTATTTTGTTAATAAAATAATTAAATAATTCAATCTCGCTTTCAGTAAAAGTACGGGTAATTTTTTTAGTTTTTATTACGTGTTTTGGTTCACTATTAATTGACCAATCTCCGCAGTTTCTTTCGTTAATTCTGTATCCCATGTTAAGTATTTTAAAGGTAAAAAAATAGGGCATATGAATATATGCCCTGTATAAGAATTACAAACTATTACATAATTCAATAAATTCAGATTCTGGCAAACGTTCCATTAAAATATCTAATACTATATCTTGAACCATATTTGCAGCTGATGTAAAATCATTCATTAATTTTTTTAATTCGATTATCAAATCATTAGTTGATAAAGAATTTAATCTTTCAGTTGCGATTTTGTTGAATTCTGAAGTTGTCATGATTGTGTGTTTTTAAAGGTGAAATATCGTTTGTTTGTTTCGATATGTAAATATACAAAGTATATAAATAATATACAAACATAAATTAAAAAAAATAAAAAATATTTTCACTTTTTTAGCACTTTCCTCCAAACTGCCAACTTCTGCGCGATCACAACTGCCCTCTGCTTGTTTCCCTGTTCTATTTTCTTTGCATGGCTTCTAATACTAATCAGATCCATAGCTTCTGCAGGTTCTTTTATTGCCAGGTCCTGGGCTTCCTCCCACAGCAATTTCTTTTCTCCTTCTTCATAGGTAATCATGTTAAAGTGGAGGCAGAGATCATACCAATATACCGGCACATCCTCCCAGTTTTTGCCTTTAAAGTTTGCAATCATTTCCGGGAATTCCTTGTGCAATTTTTCCCGATCCTGCCGGGCCTTTTCCTCCCATTCTGCCTGGAGTCTTAAAGCTGCAACTTCGTTATCATGGCTGGCAATTATTTTTCTTCTATAAATCATATAGACGTTCAATATCTTGCCTATTGTGTGCATATTTGCTTTGCCGTAAAACTTGACATCCTCATCCAGTTCCAGGCTTTGGGCGGAGAAAAGACGAAAGGCTATTTCTATTTCATTAGCGGCTATCTGGCCAAATGTTTTTATTAATTCTTTGGCAATATTTGCGTAAAATGCCAAATCTCCGTCTATTCCATACATAGGAAAAACAGAGTTAATAACATTTAAAACTTGCTTGTACGCTTCCTTCTGGTCCATGTTAGCAATGCGGTTGCTACGAGCTTCAATGATGGCTTGTTCATCGGAGTTGCGAGGTTGATAATTTTGTAAATTAGTCATGTTTAAAAGATTTTAGTTTTTTATATAATGCCACTTTCTCATAGTGCTTCTGCTTTTCCTCCTGGCTCATTGATTGCCATTTCAACCGATCCCTCTCGTTTTCCTTGTTTCTTAATTGCCTATATTTTTCATCAGACATATTTGCTCTATACTTTTGCATATACGCTTTCTTGTAGGCATTATATTCTTGTTTAGTCATTACTTCAAATTATTTTCATCATGTAAATTAATGCCAGTATAAATTCTAATTAAATTGTGCAATGCCTTGCCGCAACTGTCAGCCATGTTTATTCTATCCTTAATACTAATTCTATCAATCTCCTGCATATCATACATTTTGTCCATCAGTGCCGTTTGGAAGATGATAACAGTGTTTACAAAGTCTCTTGTTGAATAGTTAGGCTTAATGTCTTTATTGTGAGAATTGGCCTGCTGGTTCAGTAGGTCATTGGCAATGATTTCTAATGTTTCTTTGTGGTTTCTCATGGCTGATATTCATTTACTAATTTATCAATCTCCTCCTGCCTGCGCTTCTCCTGTGCGGCTGGGTTGTTATAATGCCACTTTGTATAAATAGCATTGGCATTGCTGTAAATCATAGATATACTAAAGTTATTCTTCATAAACTTATCCGAAACAAGCCATGCCGCTTTTGTAAACGCTGCAATCATATCATCCGTAGTGCCTTGCACAACGGCTACCTGTTTCATCCATGATATTAATTTCTTGCAATTACTTCCATCCTTCGCACTCATTATATAATTGCCTTGCTGGTTAACTGGCAGAGTAACTTTTGCGCATTCCTCGTAGGCCTTGCAATAGGCAACAAAGGCGGAGTAAGTTTCGCTCGGTTCGGGCGGCTCTTTCGCGGCCGCAAAATTTAAATTTTCTTTATTATTTTTTTCTGAATAAGTGATATTGTCGTGGATGGCTTGGCGTGAAAAAGAATTTTTTATTTTCTCATTAAATAGCGGTGAATTTTCAAATTCACATTCTTTGTCTATGTCTTTATTTGTATTAATATTTCTTTGTTCAAAGTCTTTCTTTGTTAGTGTCGAATTTTCCCGTATCGGTTTTTTACCGTTGCGGTTTTTTACCGTGTCGGTTTTTTTCGGCTGCGGTATAAAATTTATGGTATAATCATAACTATCAAACTTGCCTTCAATTCTTCTTTGTTCTCGAATGATATAACCATGCTCAATCAATTCATCCAGATATTTTCGTAATGTATCTTTGTTCATGTTTAATTCCTTTGCCATAACACCTTGATAAAAGTTCCAGTCATCAGGCATAGATGCCATATAGCAAAATAAAAACCTTGCACGGTCGGAGAGCAACTTGTTGCGGATGATGTCGTTGGGAATAATGGTGTAGTTCTTCTTTATTTCGTTGTTTAGCTTGTTCATATCATTCCTTATAAAATTCTTCTAAATTAATTTCATCATTATAATCAGCTATTTGCAAATCTTCGTACATGGTTTCCATCTGCAACAATGTAATTTCCATTTTGCATTACAACTGTTATAGGTCTTGCAGGATTGTATCCAGATTTAATACGTTCATGTAATTTTTCAATTACACTATTCCTTAAATCTCGTCTTTCAAATTGTGTCAATTTATTGACATTAATTAATTGATATTCCATTATTATAAATTTTTACAAAAAAAATACCCCAATAGGTAGACATCTATCGGGGTAAAGGTGAAACAAAGATTTGTTTCAAAATCCTTTGGGACGTTGTCTACTCCGTTCCAAAAGATGTCTCAAATATAGTAAATATTTGCGACAAAATAATTAATTATTCCTTTATTTGTTTTACATCAATCCTTGCCTCCTCTATAAATCCGCTTCCATGTGTGCCTCCGATTATCTTAATATAATCATTTTCAACTTTGGCACTGTTGATAATAACTTGCGCAATATCTGCAACTACTTTTGCCTTGTCCATGTCGTAGTTGCTTTCTGGGTCAGTAAGTTCTTCAAGAACAGTAAAAAGGTGATTACGAAGGTCGCTTATTTTGTTTTTCATTGGTCAATCTTTTTATTTTAAAAATCATTCTTTGTATATCCTTTAACTCGTCTGGCAATGGCCTAATCCAGCGGTTGTTTATTGCGTGTTCACCTCTTTCGATTAGGCAGAGGTTTTCAATGTTATCATTCCATGGATCGCCATCCATTTTTAAAACAATATATCCTTTTGGTATCTCTCCATGCTTTTCAATCCAGATGTGCCTGGCATAGCTTATCCACTTTTTATAACCAACTTTAATTTCTCGAAAGCCATTATATTCTCTAATAGTGCCTATCTCCCTAAAATTGTATGGAACATTGCCCTTTTTAAAACAACTTTTAAGCATTTTCTGATACCATTCTCCCTCTATTTTTCTTCCATGATTCCAGGCTTTATTGCCTTTCTTGAAATGACTTGAACGTTCAGGCTTTAATATTCTGCCAATAGTGCTGGCTTTTCTCATGTTGAAACTTATCCATTCTTTTTTCTTTTTAATGCCAATTTCATTTGCTTTAGCGTTTATACCATCCTTTGTACGATTAAGCATGGTACATAGGTCAGCGTTATGAAAAGTAGGGTAGTACAACTTTATGATTTCAATTTCTTCTTGTGTGTAAAGGTCTGTTCGCTTCATTTCTTAAATATTAGTCCCCATGATGTAACTGATTTTTCATCATGGCTATATTTAAATTTATATTTTTCTATTAACTCAATCCACTGTTCCCTTGTCTTAATGTTTATATGTCCCCATTCAGCATCCTGCTCTG
>OGWI01000071.1_pt1 | contig 12036 bp, 28 predicted proteins | sample 1576021 | NCBI WGS metagenome assembly OGWI01 (sample SAMN07581557, study PRJEB24739) | freshwater metagenome | place: Singapore | collected 2015-04
GTATGCACCACGCTTCTTATGCGTGACACCACAGGTAGGGCAGGTTTTTTCTTTATATGCCATCACTTACGCTTGTATTCATTGCAACACACTCTTTTTGGGTACTTCGAGAGCCACACCTAAATAAGCCCCATCTCGAATTCTTCATCCATATATCTTCATAGCAATCTCTATAGTAATACACTCCCTGACCATCGACTGTATCGGTAAAAGCATAGCCGATTCTCTTTAGACTAAGGTATGATTTTATCGATCGAATCATTCTTTCTCTCCTCTGTAACGGATCTCAGCCCACACCAATGACACCAGTAGTGAATCTTTCCAGGCTCTATGTATGGATTCTTCTCCATTTTATGCCAGTCGTGCTTATGAGTAAATTGCATTAGACGACGATAGATGTACTTGTAATAGAGATATTTCACCAGTCACTCTCGTCTGTAATTGTAACTGTCCATTCTCCATATCGATCGCCTACTTTAATAGGAATGGTTGCTTTTACTAGACTTCCGATTCCGCTAGAAGAATCAACACTAATCTTAACGCTTCCTGCTTGAAGGCACATTGTATCAGGTGGATTGTGTTCTTCCACGATGGACAGGATTTCTTTTAGTTCTCTATGTGAGAGATAGATTTCTTTAGAACAGACACCAACGCATCCGTTTGTTGCTTGGCACTTAGGGTATGTGCAGTTAGTCATTGTTTACCTTCTATGGCATAGGGAGTTTTTCGTGGTGGAGGTGGTTCTGGTCTTGCACCTTGGATTGGTGGAGTGTAGAGTGGCTCAGGTTTAAATGCCGACTTGGGTTTGCCTTTCTTAGGCAGAGGTTTGGGTGGATTTAATATATCTTCCAGACGCTTGGAATTCTCTATCACGTTTGCATTAATCTGAATTGTAAGAGTCGTTAGATCTTTAATCTCCGTGGTTATCTTCTTCAGAGATTCTTCGGTTGCATCGAGTCGCTTATCCTGCTGATTAATTCTCGTCTCTAGAGATGCCAGTCTTCCCTTAAAGTATTCATTATCAGACTTACGATTCTCTGCGATCGCATAAAGAATCATAGATGTTGCAAATAAAATCACTGTACTTGTGACCAATATCGCAATCCAGTTCGTCTCTACTCTTTTTCTTTCATCCATTTTTGCAAGTCCAATACCTTTTCTTTTTCAATCATATCGATAATGTTAGTTGTCAAATCAATTTCCTTCTTCACCCAATACATCTTTGCCTGCAACTCCTTTAACTGCTCAGTATAGAATTGCAGTTCCTTCTGCTTTCTTGCTCGTGTGTCCAGTAAATCAGAAATAATTATGAGTTTTGGATCAGTCATTTTCGACTCCCTAGAGAGTAATAGAGAGACTAATTTATTCCGCTCGATACTTGACTAGCACTGAGAGGCATTCGAATTCACCATACGTCATTGAGAAATGTCTCTCGTTGATTGTCACGTCGAATCCTTCTCCATTATACCACTCGGTGACCTCCATGAAATCATCTTGTTTTGCCAGATGATCGTAGGGTTTTAATTCCGAGAAGGTAGACTTGCGTGTGTAGGTTTTCATTTTCTATTCTCCAGTAGCCAGAGCAAATCTTTATACATTCCCATAAATCCTTCTGCAGCTGGTTTTAGAAACGCATATGGGATTGCCCATATTGGAAACGTAAGTGTAAGAAAGAATGCTAGGATTTTATTCTTCATGAGTTGTTATCCAGTTTCGATGATTCGTCTTTCACCATCCAGGCATTCGCCTTGTTAAATTCCTCATCATCCATTATCGAATTATGCAGAGCCATATACCCACAGTCCATGCCACGAGTATACATATCTGGACCAAATCCAAAGATATCATAGAGGACATAACGATAACTTCCGTTTACCTTTATCTCACCTTCAAAGATACGTCTTACAACAGCATGAAACGCATCACATTTCTGTTCGTAGGTTAGACTATCCCAGAAGTCATTGGCTGATTTCTCGTTGGCAATTCGATTCTCCTCGAATGCCTTTGTTAGTTCATCATTAATCATAGCACTTTTTATCGCCGAATTGTTCGTTGTACTCGTATCCAGCCATGTAATCAGCAATTTCCTTCTCGCTCATATCTACTTCCTCGAGGCGAGTAGATTGATGCGTGGCACCAGTATAGTAGTGAGGGCAAACACCACGACCATAGTAGGAATCAGCCGAACCACGATCGAATGGACCACCATGTCGATCATTGTATGAAACACCATTAAATTCTCTCATAATCATCTCCATTAAACCAGATCAACTTGCACATCTACATTCTGCCACCGACCGACTAGACCGATAGCAGCACTCTCAACTCGACGCTGACGTGCCAGTGACATCAGCGCATCCCAGACAGCGATTCGTTGCTCACGCTGCTGGAAACGATTTCCGACCAGATCCTTCACCTGACAGTCACCAATGACGACACCATTGATAATCACTCGGAATTTCTGAGTGTTCTTCAGACCATCGATAATCACTTTCGTACGCATTATTTTACACTCCAAGGTTTCATCACAAACACGATCGATACAATTCCAACAATCAGAATCACGTAGTCCATTATGCAGTCTCCAGAGCACACTCAATCAGATTCCAAGCCATACCATCCGAACCGAATCCGTACTCACTGGCAAAGTCCATCGAGGACGATGCATAAGCACGAGAAAAGTCCAGCGGAGTGGTCTTCATAAACTCGACCAACTCTTCAGTCGAGGAGAATTTTCCCAGAAGCATGTCGATGCCAGTATACAGCTCGACCTTACCATCACGTGCAGCTAGAAAATTCACAAACATCGTTTTCATTTCATTTCCTTTATCATTCATCATGTAGTTATTATGCTCCAGATTGCAATAAAAGACAAGCCCCAATGGTAAAAACCCTACAAAATGTAGGGTTATTGTAAGTTGTTGATTTTACAAGGAATTTTAATAGATGTCTCGAGAGGGTCTCCAGCTGTCCCACTGGCTCTGCAACCATGTCTCTGCTTCCTCTTGAGAGTCGAAATATGGACTGCAAACCTTCTGCTCTTTGTTTACGTAGAAATACGTATAAGTGTGCAATCCTGGATCTCTATACTTGATCAGTTCCATTTTCAGATTTCCATGTCATTGCTTCTTGTTGAGTATAAAAGTATGGACTGACCACTGTGTTCTCTTCATTAATGTAAAACCACATGGTCTTGCTGTTCACAACATTTTTATAGGTAATGAGTGTCAATGTCATGTATAACTCTCCAACTGTTTCTTACACCTAACGATTTCATCTTTAACTTTTAACTTTTGTTTCTTCACCTTCTCCACTTCGACATCAGAAACATTATCCAGATACATTTCATGTACTTGCTTTTTTAAATCTCGCACCTTTGCTTCCAAAGAATCAATATGGTGTTGCATTTTATCTTTTGTCATCATAGTAGCCAGTTCCCATTAAAGTTTGATACATACTCATTATACTCTCGTTTGAGCATTTCATCAAATTCTTTTTTATAGTCAATGTTGTGAAGTCGATTCATTGATTTTACAAGTTCATCGTTAAATGATGGAGCTTTGTCTGCTTTCCACTCATCAAATGTGAGTGGCTTTTGCAATGGCATCTGATAGTTTTTTGGGTTCATGATATCATCCATTTTAGTGCCTCTTCATCTGTGAAGAGAAGTTCATCATTTTTATAATCCGCAAAACAAAAAGGGCAGACACATTTGTATGCGACTGCCCTCTGATTGCCAGACCATTCTTTAATCATAACATTATGATGCTTGTTCCAATCATCTTCTCGATGACCACATGACAAAATTATCATTTTATTCCTTCATGATTGTTACTTCAAATGGAATTCCTAATCTTTTCGCTTCAGTCTCAACAAGATCTTTCCACTGTTCAGCTATCTCTAAACTTCCCCAATTTCTAATTCCTCCATACTTAACACCATCTATGTCAATTCCATTTCCATCAGACATTCCGCTGTTGGTTATTTTTGATATAAAATCTAATCTTTTTTTAGATGTTTGCCAAGCACTGAATTGTTCGTCGGTTATTCCTGGAAAAATTTGTTTAGTTTTTACTGGAAAAGATTTCACTGCATCAAATTTATTATTCGAATGTTACAGTGGCTGGCACTCCAAGAGTTGCTGATGCACTTTCAACTAATGCTTTCCATCCATCTGCAGATTCTTGGTCCGTCCAAATGCGCTTACCACCATATTCAACACCATCAATTCTAGTTCCCTGTCCATCTGTTTTACCAGTGCCAACTGCATTGTTTAAAAACTCTGCTTTTAGAATTGCCCATTGAGCATCATGTTCATCATTGAAACCTGCACCCCAAACTGTTTTTGTAGTTACTGACATAAAAGTCTCCTTGTTAGATTACTTGTTATTTATTCGTTGGTGGTTCATGATATGGCAATCTTAATGGTGGAGTTGCCAACATAAATCGACCATCATACATCTCATTATAATACTTACCATTTACATCTACATAATGTAAAAATACTTGAATCTGTTTCTTACCATTGTATGTCTCTCTCCAATGCGAACACTTAGTTCCCTGATAAACCATCATTGAACCTACTGGAAGAGATACAGATTTTCTCTGTCCTTTAAGATCTTGAATCCATATATCCCAAGGAACATCATCAATAGAGATAGTCATTGTTGCAGAATACTCACAACTTGGTCTATCTTTATGTTCTTTCATCTCTGCTCCCTCATAATATATTCTGGCATAAGAATATGTAGGGTAGAGATGCTTACCAACAACAAATTCTACTGTAGTTGTCATCATTTGTAACAATGCTTCAAACGGCAGTACAGAATACTCGCCAAAACATTTATCAACAAGAATATCATTATGATGACCAATTTCTTGTGTTGGTAATCTGTTTACAAAGTAGTATGAATCTCTGTACATATTCATACTTAATGATAATAATTTAGCAGTTTCGTCAGAAATTGCTTCATCTACTACATCGTATCCATATTCTTCAAAATAGGTCATATTAATCCTAAAAATGTATCTTCATCGCATTCACCACGACATGTAAGTTTACCACAAACAAAACATTTGAGTGGCTTTGGTATATCTACTCTTCTTCCACGTTTCCATTCAGAAGTCTTAACAATAAGAATTTTCTTATCTTTGTAGTAAGGTAGAGTCAGTGACATCATATCAGCTGCAGACTCTATTACCATTTCTTCATCCCAAACTTCACTGTATATTCGTTTTCCATTTTCATATACAATTACAGTAATAAGTCTGGTTTCTTCATCGATTGTATATGGATGTCTTAGTGTACCATTATCATTTAATGGTATCGTCTCACCAGTCATTGTATCGAAAACAATACTCATACTAACTCATTTGGTACTTGTGGACAATCTCCATTTTTTAGTTGTATGGGTTTATTGTCTTCTGCCTGAACTTCGCTACCGTATTTACTCATAATTTCAGAGTAAGCATCTTTACCTTCAGCTTGAGCGAGTTTGGCAGTCATTGCACAACGAAATACAATACGCTGTGCGAATGCCTCGACATCAAATACAAGATCGTGCCACACTTTGGCACCATCTTCGTTTTTGTATGATTGATTGTATAATGTTTTAATCAATGGGTGCATAATCTACCTCAGTTAAGTTATTCGTGTCCTAATGGATCCTCTGGTAATCCAGCCAATCTTCTTTGTCTTCTACCACGTGGAGTATACTGATTTTTATTCGGTTGTAGATCTGGGAGCAGTCCATCTCTATCTGAATTGTAGTAATTCATTGGACCATAATCAACTGGTGCTTGAGAGTTCATTGTTTTGTCATTTATAAACAAACGAACAGACTCCCACTCACCACTTTCCATTAATTGTTTTGGAGTTCTAAGATTAAATGGTGGATATGGATTAGGAGTAATCCACCAATTTTCTGCACGAGTTACGCTTCCACCGCACATCTCATAAACTCTCTGCCAAAGACCATTGTCTCTGAAATTAACACTGTATATATCTACAGACATCTATTATCTCCTTATGCAAATGGATTTGGATTATAGTATGGATAATGCCAATACTCTGTGTTTCTATCACCACGATGCATTTGATAACGAATAATGACAATTCCTGATCCACCAGAACCACCAGCATAACCAGCAGTTGCTCCTGCACCACCACCACCTAAACCATTAGTTCCACCTGGAGCATTAGATGCTTGATGATAGTTTCTTGCAGTGGCACCACCACCAGCACCTCCAAGACCACCTAATGTCCCACCTTGCATACCACTGGTTCCATAGATACCATAGCTGTTAACGCAACCACCGCCACCGCCACCTCCATAGTAAACATCTGAACCAGTGATGCTAGAAATAATTCCATTACCACCATCTCCTGCTCTTTCTGGGATTATCGATCCACCAGTGCTACCAGGATTAGCAGCACCACCTCCACCACCAGCAAGACCATAAGCATTAGCATCCCCACCAGCAAAACCTAAACCACTGGTGCCAACTGCACCAGTCGCCCAGCCATATCCACCACCACCACCAGAAGCACCAATTTTTGCTGCAGCTGGAGAAAGAGGGCTACCACTATAATTTTGATGACTAATTACACCAGAAGCACCAGCACCACCACCAAGAGCAGTAATGCCAAAAATAGAAGAGTTTCCACCATTTCTTGAATCTCTAAATGGTGCAGTAATTGTATTGTCCCAGCCAGAAGAACCACCAGAACCAACTGTAACTACCCAAGTTCCACTGGGTATAATCATAGAACCTTGGACTACTGCACCACCTCCACCTCCACCTCCAGATGAGTCAGTGCGAGTTCCATCTTTAATAGGATAAGATGAGTTGTATCCACCTCCACCTGCTCCTCCACCTCCAACTATAAGATATTCTATGTATCCGCCAGTTTTGATATACAGAGTGCTAGAAGATGTAAATGTATGAATTTGATAGTCTGTCGGTGCACCATGAGATCTTCTCCAATAAGAAACACTACCACCATCAGCTATAATTTGTGAATCTCTAAGTTTATTAGAAGTCTCATTGGTTAGACCAGCATGATTTTTACTCTCATTAAAGTAATTGACATCGTTGTTCCAACCACCAGCAACATTTTCAATTAACCACTTTTCTAAATCTCTAATATTTGCATCATTCAGAAGTTCAATTGGTGCTCTTAAATTAAATGGTGCATATGGAAGTGGTGTTGTCCACCATCTTTCGACATGCTCTTCAGTTGCACCCTCTACTAACTTTTTAGATCTTAAATAAAGAGGAGAGGATTTAAAATTTGGGTTTTTTATCTGATTCTGGTTGGACATGTTGTGAAAAACCTTTTATGAGTATCATATATTTATAAGTCTCACTTTTTGTTGTCTAATTCTTCCTTTTCTGATACCTCTAAATCTTCAGATAAAGCATTTAAATCAGCCATTCCAGTTAAAAAGTGTGGCATTACCATTTTTGCTCTTTTCTCTTTTTCCCACTCTTTTCTTTTTTCTATTTTTTCCAATAACTCTTTAGATTCTATAATAACTGCCTGCATATCCACATAATTTATAGAAGCCAAAACCAAACACAATGCATGTAGTTCATCTTTAGTTAAGGATATTCTTTTTAGATCGTTAATATCTGCATAAAAGAATAAATCTAGTCCTTGTTTTGAGTGCCACTCTGAAAATTCAACACATGCTTCGGTAGTACCAATATCTTCTATTTTACCAACAATTCCGTCGTTTCTAATGTCGTTCATTTATTTTCCTCCACTAAATGGACAGTTTTTCACTTTTCTAAAGTTTGCAATAAAATGGGGTCTATAGTTACTTGCGTATTCTATTTTTCTATATTCATTATCATCTACCACAATAGGTTTCCACTCTACATCATAATCACTATCTAGACAAATCCATTGATACAATGGATACCCATAATCTAACTTAATTCTTCGTATAATTGCAGGAATAAACATCGGAACATTCAATCCATGTTGGTATTTAAAATCGACTACTCCAGGGAGTGTTTTTATACCATAATCATTTAATAATTGGTTGTATGTTGGCTCTATTCCAAGAAACTTAACATCTTTATTACATCTGACTAGAAAAGGAGATTCAATCTTAGCATGTCTCCATTTACTAAAATCATATTTTTCTGTGGCATACTGATGGCTTGGATGTTCTACAACTGGTGGAGAAAGTCTGTCAGCATACTGCCATGTGTATGATGTTTCGTTAACTTCAATTATTAATTCAGAGTGTAGTGGTTGTATGACACCTATTTTATACAAATCAATAAATCCAGCACAAGTTTTCATAGTATGTGCTGGTACTGTCATCCCAGTTGGGTTTGCAAAATTTCTTGATCTGGGAATTTCTTTCCACCAATCTGGAATATAATGACGTGCTAGTGGTAAACCAACCTCTGCTATTTGTGGAACTTTTGTAAATGCCTCAACGATCAGTTTCTTTTTTCTAAAGAAAAACATAATTATCTCCCTCTGCCAGATGCTTTTCTTTCTGGTTTGTTTGTCATGATTCTTTTCATTGCTTGTTTAATCATCCCTGTTGCTTCTTTTTCAGAATGTCCCTGATCAATAAGAGATTTCTTTGCTTTCTTTTTAGATCTCTTCAGCAATTTTTTTGCTTCCCATTCTTGTTTGAATGTTGAAGGTTGTTTTTCTTCTGTCATAATATCTCCATCTTGTTGGAGCGGGATATCGGATTCGAACCGATGGCATTCACTTTGGCAAAGTGACATTCTACCCCTGAATTAATCCCGCAATTTACTACTTATTATACATCAATTAAGGTTACAAAGCAAATTAAGCTGCTCGATGCATAGCCCATTTTAGTCTGTCTGCAGCATAACTTGCAGCAAATGCCTTTGGTTTAACCATAGGAATTACATTACACATACCACGAATGTAACCCACTGCTTCGTTTATCACACAGTTGCTTCCATGCATTTCAGATGGGTTAATATCGAGGTGCACTTCAACATCTCTTTCCTCTAACACTTCATGGATTCTGTTATATAACTCTGCAATTTTATACACTTCATTCATTAGACGCATACGTGGACGATCTACTTTTTGATCATAGTCACGCTCACGTTGGACTTCACCAAAGATCTTGCATCCATTATTGCCATTGATGTGAACAACAATAGCCAATGTATAATCTGCATACCAGTCGTTACCAATTAAAAATCTTTCTGAGTCACCACCAATATAAATTTTAGTTTCTGGTGTCTGTTTCTCGATAAAAGTTTTTACTTCTTCAATGTCAATTGCTCTCATTGTCATTCCTTAAAAATAGTCTTTCATATTACCTTCTAGTCGTGCTTTCCTAGCAAATGGACAGGGCGACCAACCAGATAATTTTTCGTTAGGTTTTTCTAAAAAATTAACCATCCAGTCTATTAGAAGAATACGTATCTGTTCTTTATTCATAATTTTGGAGCGGGATGCGAGAATCGAACTCGCAACTGAAGTTTGGAAGACTGCCGTTTTACCATTAAACTAATCCCGCACATTTGGCATCCCCTCAGGGACTCGAACCCCGACCAACAGTTTTGGAGACTGGTATGCTGCCATTACACTAAGGAGATAGAAAACTGATGCGTACCAATGGCAGAGGCATCAGCCATATTATAGTAACCCCCAATGGTGCGCTTTGCCAATTCGCTAGTGAATTGTATCACAGTCAAGAGGCGTTGGGGGTGTTGTTATAACTATTTAATCCACACAAATGTCTGATCAAACACAGACATGTTACTGTTTATGTTCTGTTCTTCTCTAAATTGTCTAACTGCTTCTTGAACCGCAGGTGATTCATAATCATGTCCAGAAAATAATCCACCAACTTTAACCTTAGGATACCATCGACGTAATTCCTCGATGATTTCTTGTTCATTAATGTAAGAGTCTACAAAAATAAAATCTAGTTCTTGATCAGGAATTAATAATGCTGCTTCTTTTGATGTATCCTCTACAAACAATACTTTATTCTGTAAACCTGTTGACATGATATTTGTTAATGCTTGTATCTTAACTTGCATTATCATATCAGAGTCAACTACCATAGTTTCACCATCGATTGTATCAACATATGGTTTGTATGGATCAATACCATATAGAGTTTTAATTCTAGGACAATTATCTAAAAGTGTGCAAAATGTTTGTGCTGTCCACATTCCAATTTCTGCACCGATTAACTCATCTTTTTGTATCATATTGATCAAATGAATTAAACTTTGTCCGTCTGATTCTCTATAATTTATCATATTGGTATCCAATGATTTTTATTAGTTATATGAAACTGATTCGAAAAAAGAATTTCAGTAGGAACGATATCAAACGCTACTGTAATTCGTGGTTCGTCAGAATGCCACTCACTGCTTCTATGTAGATCTCTACCACTAGGGCTAATAACCAACAAATTGTTTTTACTTTCTATATGAATGTCGTCATCTGGAACCTTTCTTCCTTCTATCCTGTAGATAGTTTCAGAATTTGGTTCTACATTAACGCAATAAAAACCATGCCATGAACAATATTCAGATTGCCAGTGACCATGCCAGTCTAGATAGTCACCTTTCTTATAAACATTTAACCAACATTGAATATGATATTCATCGAACAATTTAATACCATGGTCATTTTCTTTAATTACAGAATGAAACTCCTCTTTGATGTTTTCGTAGAGTTTTGTCATTCCTGGAATTGGATACATCAAGTAGTTATATAACGAAAAGTATTTCGTAACTAATTGCTGGTTCGCACCTGAATAGTTTGTTTCACGTAAGAACTCATGCATGATAAAATTAAACATTATGTTAGCATTTTTCTTTTGCTGTTGCAAATCTAATTGCAACAGTTTAGTATAAACATAATCATTCATAAAATTCCTAATTGTAAAGAAATGTATAATTCACTTTTCTGTTATCTGCTCCATCTTTAAATCTTGACAACTGAGACTCGTGTTCGATGTCAGAATAAAATATCATTGCTCTATTGTATCTATATGGAACATGTATGCTTTTATCTTTTGATACATGAATCAACAAACCATTATATTGATCAGAATTTTCTTCGATACATTCGTCTGGTGTGCACCAAACATTAATTGTAATTTTTGCTTTTGGATCTATGTGTCGCCTCACAGTATCATTCTGTTTATTATCATGAACGAACACCCACCCACGAGTATATTCTAATTCATTTAAGCAATTAAAATTTTGTTTTGTTTCCTCTGAGATATTAGTTAAAAGAGGAAACCACATAGTTAGACCATCTTTTGAAAAATTTACAGCACCATATCCAGCATAAGATTCATCATATGCATTTAAGGACAAACCAAAATTTCTTAGTCTTTGACAATATTCTTCTTTTAAGAAATTATCAATTACAGCTACTTTATTTTTTAAAAATAGATCTTCGACAATACTAAAATCGTTAGCATTTAATACAGTGTCATCTATTTTTTTATAATTAAAAATGTCTTCAGTGTATATCATATATCACTCTATTATTTGGTGCCCCAGGAGAGACTCGAACTCCCGACTTACTGATTACTAATCAGTTACTCTACCAACTGAGTTACTAGGGCATGGTGGAGATGGACGGGATCGAACCGACGACATCTTGCTTGCAAAGCAAGTGCTCTCCCAACTGAGCTACATCCCCATAATTAAATTGGCTCCGAGAGTAGGGATCGAACCTACGACCAATTGGTTAACAGCCAACTGCACTACCGCTGTGCTATCTCGGAATGTTCATTGGTGCCCCAAGAGAGACTCGAACTCTCACGCACTGGGCACTGGCTTCTAAGACCAGCGTGTCTACCATTCCACCATCAGGGCATACCTTACTACTTATGTTGGTCGGAGATGTAGGATTCGAACCTACGACCCTCTGCTCCCAAAGCAGATGCGCTACCAGACTGCGCTAATCTCCGTAATTAAATTAATCCTTTATTTCTAAGATATTCTTCAAATTGAAATTCATATGGTTTAATCATAAATCTTTTTTTG
>OGWI01000072.1_pt1 | contig 11881 bp, 4 predicted proteins | sample 1576021 | NCBI WGS metagenome assembly OGWI01 (sample SAMN07581557, study PRJEB24739) | freshwater metagenome | place: Singapore | collected 2015-04
TTTTTTTTTTTCAAGCAGAAGACGGCATACGAGATGCGCGAGAGTGACTGGAGTTCAGACGTGTGCTCTTCCGATCTGTTTCCCAGTCACGATAGGTAGCAGTAACAAAGAACGTTGGCGCGGTATGCCTTGGAGCACAATCGCCGTATCAACGGGTAACGTCAAATTGTCAGACAAGGTAAGGATGGAGAAGCAATTACCTAATGCAGAAATGCGACGGTTGCTTGAAATTGAAGCTGTGCGTGGGGTAAAGCTTGCTAAGGAAGATACGGACGAGCTAGCAAAAAATATTTTAACAAACTATGGTCACGCACATATTCCCTATTTACAGTGGATCATGCGTAATTTAGAAGCAACTGAAGAATTGTGGAATCAAGTCAGGCTAAAGTTAGATAAAGAAGCAGGGCTTTCTTTTGAAGACCGATTTTACTCAGCAGGGTGCGCTTCTGCTATTACAGGGTTAATTATCGCCAAAAAAATTAATTTAATTGATTGGGATATACCTAGCGTTTTTAAATGGGTTGTTGAAATTGTTAGGGAAGCCTCTACTGCTATTGAGGATGCTAACGTTGATCCGCTTTCAATCGTAGGGCGTTATTGGGCAGAAAACTTTTCAAACACTCTATCTATCCGTAGTACCGAAGATGCAAGGAAAGATAAAAACGAACTGCTTGAACAAATTGTCATGCCAGATAGTACACCGCGTATGGGGCTTAAACTACGTTATGAATATGACTTAAAAATTTTGTATATTGCTGTTGATTCGTTTAGAGAATGGTGCGGCAAACATTCAATTGTGTATGACCCATTTATTAAATCTCTAATGCAAAGTAAGGCTAAAGCAGAGATTAAAAGTAAACGAATGGCAAAAGGTACGCGTATGAACATACCGCCAACTAATGCTATCGTATTGCATAACATGGATGGATTAACTGATGTGGAACCCGCATAAACCTCTGCCGCCAATTAATCCTGATGGGCTAACTATTAAAATCCCTTACAGTAAATGGGAAGTAGGTATGTCAGTTTTTGTTCCCTCAATCAATCTGCCCAAATTAAGAACTCAAATAAAACGGGTTGCAAGACAAAAAGGTTGGCGTGTTGAATTTAGAGAGAGGATAGAAGATGGGAAATTGGGGCTTCGCATTTGGAGAATAGTATGATACTATTCGTTTCGTAGGTGTTATCCATCTACTCTCCTTGGTCACGACGACCATTTGCCCCGCCCTTTGGCGGGGTATTTTTTAGTCCTCGTATTCTGAGGCTAAATCAATAAGCTCATCCCGCATAGCCTTTGAAAGCGTAACACCGTGATACATCTCTTTGGTCGTACGCATATGCTGAGCCATTGACCGCTGAATAGATTGCTCGACACCTTCTGGAAACAGCTTGGGATATTTCTGACGCAGCCCTTGTAATGCTTCTTTAGCTTCTTCACGCCCTTCTGTATCGCCCATGCGACTTGCTATGTAGTAACGTTTTAACTGCTTGGTTTTTTCCTCGGTTACTGCCTTATCAATACCTTTGACCAGCGCGTTAATCTCAAGCTGTCTTACATATTCGGCAGGGGCAAACCCGAAGAACTGAGCAGCAGCGTTCCACGTATTGATGTCACCTGTAATCGGATCACCACGTAACGTGTTTGCACCTTCATTGGCATATCGGTACGACTTATACACATTGCCTAAAGCAGAAGGAAGCGCGGACTCTATCGCACGATCATAATGCCCTTCTTTCATTAACTCTGCTGCACGTTCCCATTTAGTAAAGGTACCGTACACGGGGCCACCAAAAGCTTCAAGAAGCCGGATGGGTAAAGTCTTTTCGTTTTCGTTAATAACATCTCGCATTATTAGATCATTCAACCCTATACGAGAAGCAATTTCAAGACCGGTTGTGTAATTCAGTAGACCTTTAAATGGAAGTTCGCCTATACCTTTACGCACAATAGACTCTAAATCTTCCTCATCGTCATCCTTAAACATGTTGTAGAGCATAGCTATCGCACCAAACATTGGTAACCCAGACACCCCTGCGGTAAGTGCTGTCATACCTGCGATATACCCAACCTGCTTCCATGCAGCCGTGCGGGTAGCTTTGTCTTGGTCCGTCAATGCCGTACGTGCGGCCTTAAACAGTAAGTAATACATTGACACGCCATAGCGTTTGAACATGAAGGCAAGCTTACCAATTGATGACTTTTGTGCAATGAGTGGTGCAGCCGCTGCCGCAATACCCCCGTTAGTCATCTCGGTCAAGTACAGTGCGCGATCCGCAGCTTCTGCCATTGCTGCGTCATCAATAGTTCGTCCTTGTTTTTTCAGCTTGGCAAGCTCAAGATTGTAAGCAGCAATCATCGTAACCTGACGGTTCAGACGCTCGCCCATGTGCATCATAATCCCAGAGAGCTTATTGGCTTTTGTAACGATGCTGGCATCGTCCATCGCTTCAAGTGTTTCATACATCTGGGAGCGATTAAGCATCCCTTGTTCTTGAGCTTTCTGTGCAAGTATTTTTAGGCGTTTAATATCCTCTGATAAACCGGGGGCATCGTAGTTAATGTTGTCTAAAGAAGGCATAGATCGGCGATTAACTTCCACATCACCAACAATAGTTTTAATGTCACGCTTAAAGCCACTTCCTATAAATACTTTATAGGCTTTGTTGACTTCTTTCATAACGGTAGGAAACCCACCAACGCTTTGATATTCACCAGCTAAATAAGGTGTAACAATTAACGGTACCTGTCCTAGGTTCACCAAAGCCGATGACACGTTAAAACCTAATGTCATATTGAAGCCCATCGTTGACAGTATTTGTGCCGCACGATTGGTGTTGGGGTTGATAGCAAACTGAACGTGCTGTTCTAAAATATCTAAGTAAGCTGTTTCAAGTTGTACATCGCCCTTTTTGGTCCCTTGCTTTTTTGTAACGCTTTCCCGCATGTCAGCTACAAGCTTATCTAGCTTGGCTGCGTACTTCATATTGGCAACTTGCCTTGCAATTGGGAAGGCTTTTTCACGCAGAGCCTTTACAGCGTCTTTGTTAAACCCAGATGTTTCCTTACGAGTTTGGAAAGATTTAGCAAATGCTGTTTCTGGCATTGCATCTACAAAAAGTTTTAAGATATCGTCTTTTGATTCGTCAGGTACTCTATTTAAAATAGAATAAACAAACGAAGTAGAAGGCACCCGACGATAATTTATTTCAGATAGTTGGGAGAAGGTATTTAAATCAAGCTCGCCCTTTTCATCTTTCAAAATCTTTTTTGCTTTTTCAAGCTCTTCAATTCGTAGTTTGCGGGTACGTTCTTCTTTAAAAGCCTCAACCACAAAATCTTCTTGTCCTGAAGCGTCCTTGGTTCTGTATGAAAGCCAATATTTGCCTTCACGGGTTAATGGAAAGTAAGGATCAATACCACCTTTTTTGGCAAGCTTTTCAAGGATAGATTCTTTAACACGCTTGGCTTGTTCCTTATCCGTTATAACGTCATCAATTCTATTGGTAAGGCTATCAAGAATATACTTATACAACTTCCTGTACGTGTCTCGCGCATCACGATAGGCTTTCTGACCATCTGCCCCAAGTGAATCGTAAAGAGCTTTTAACCTTCTAAACTCAGCTTTTGATTCCGCACCAGCATAATCAGCTTCGGTAGGAACAATCTGCTTTTTTAAATTCTCGTCATAGCGTGGAGCAACATCAATCTTGGCAAGTGTGCTGCCATAAACAAGATCGTTAAACGCATCAAGCTTAGTTTTCCCTGCACCCTTAGCCCACTTCTCTACACGAGTTACAACAGGTTCAATTTCTTGATAAGTCTTATCTTCTTCGCCACTACGAAGATTAATTGTTCTATTAATTTCTGCTGCTTGGGGTAAATACTTTTTAGCTAAATCTGCTACGACATGAAGAGGTTGAAACTGTAACAAGAACTTACGCATCGCACCTGTGGCGCTGTTACGCAAAAACTCATCAATTACCGAAATATTTTCTTGTTTTACACCTGCCGCATTTGCGGCTTTAAGCACCCCATCAACAGTGCTGTTGAACCACTTAGGATTTGCAGATACAGCATAGAGCACCCCTGCATTTCTTTGGTCAGGGGCCGGAGAGAGGATCTGATTGGTAAGCCGATCTACTTGGTCAAATGCAGACTCTGTTGAAACTGTAGGGCGTCCCATGAGAGAGCGCAGCATGTTAGCAACCGTGCGGGTAAACCTAGCCCATGCACTGATGGGCTTGCCATCAGGGAACATTGACTGTAGCTTAGCTTGGAACTCAGGATTAGAAAAAGCCTCAGCAACAAACTCGTCCAAACTTGTTGCACCATAAGCCGTATCTAGGCTCCCCTTTACTTTGTCGTACAAAGCCTGAAGTTGTTTGGTTACGGGATGCGAAGGGTTGTCTAGGACATGCGACGTTGCTGCGTGTAAAGCTTCGTGTAGTGCAACGTGGCTGTTAAGCCCTGCCTTTGAATCGAGGAAAATTGTATTTGATTGTGGGTCAAAAAACCCAGCAACAGGTTTACTTGCTTCATCGGTTAAGTTATCAACAACTTTTACAGAGGTATCAATGTTAGCTCGTAACAACGCACCAGCAACTTTACCGACCATACCAGACATACTTGCCATCGACTTAAGCGCAGTAGGTAGATCGTCGCTCTTTAGGCAAGCAATGATGGCAGGGTGCAGGGGGTCACCTACGGTTGCACCACGTAAAGCTTTACCGGGGCCGGTTCGTTGTACTGTTTTTGTCTGGGGCTTAAACAGCGTGTCCGACAACGCTACTTCATCAGGAATAACAAACACCATACCGCCGTTTATTTTGTCGGCATTAGGCAAAAGTTTATTTAAGAATGTATCGTGCTTTGTATTGATGCACCCATAACTGATGCGCTTATCGCTTATGGCTGCGGTAGCTAAACGCTCTTCACGCTTTTCGGTTTTATCCCCAAGGTACGCAGCATGAACTGCAATTACATAATCGGTGTTGCCGACACGATGAGCCGACTCTACAAGATCAAATGATTTTCCCCCCGCATAGCCTTCAGCATCACCTAATCTAAGAGTGTAGGTACCCGCAGGGGTTACACGCTTTTCACCTTGGAGCACATCACCATAGTCACGCCCATAGAGTGCGGTATCTTGTACAATTAAATTACCGTCCACATCAAATACATGCAAGCGCCCTGCGGGTTTATCTGCAATGATAAAACCTTTACCAGATGCTTGAGCTGCGGGGGCCATTGACTCATAAACCTTAACCGCTTCCGCAGACATGTTTGCCCTTGCATCGGCAGGGACAGTAGCTTTTATCTCAATTGTTTCTGTATAAACTTTTACAGGGTTATAGGAGAACGTGTCAAGTAGCTGGGCGGGGTTAAAGATCAAAGCAATCGACATAAGCCCGTTTGCGATCTGCTTAATAAAACTGCGGATTGCGCGATTAACTGCTTCAATACCTTTGTTGGTAAACCTAACAACGTCAAGAAGAACTTTTGATAGTAGTTCTTGACTATCAGGAGCAACCCCATAGTGCGTTGCAAGCGCGGTACGTGCTTCGGGTCCGGCTTTATCAATTTGCTCAGAGATAAGCTTTTGATTTTTTTCGGGTACGACCCGAATAAGATCGTCACCGTTTAAGGTGTTAAGTTCCCAAGTTGTAGTAAAGGGGGGCAGTACCTCAACCACTTTACGTGTGGCGAGTCGCATTATTTCTTGCCGCTGTTTTTTTGGCATACCTGCTTGGTCTAGGGCAAGGCCAAGACGACCCACGGCTGAGTACTCTCGTTCAAATGCCGCTTCGTATTCTTTAATGCCTTCTTGCCTATTAATAGGCTTACCTTCAATATCTAACTCGACAGGGGCAGCAGGGCCACGGAACCCAAGCTGCACTAATCTTACAATTTGTTGGTCAGTTGTTTTAGCAGCAATAGCAAACGCGGTTTGCCTTGCAGCAAGCTCGTTGAACGACACAGGCGATAAGTTATTCTCAACCCAAACAAAAGCTTTTTGCGCGTTTTCTTGGGTTAGTCCATTGAAAAAGTTTTGTTCTACGGTTGTGCCGTACTGATCTGATTGTGGAATATTGCTAAGCAGATGGGGAGCTTCAAACTGAGTGCCAAATGCAATGTTGATTAACCCATCAACAAGACGAGGCATTTTGCTGAAGTAAACCTGAGCAGCCCTTGCTTCGGGGGTGTCGGCCTTTGGCCCAGTTATTAAGTCTTTAACTTTTTGAATGTCTTCAGCGATGTCGGTTTTTTGAATCTCTAAACGAGGAAGCTCTTTACTATCTGCACTGCCTTTTGCTGCCTCTATTTGATTGTCAATCTGCTGCGGCAAATCAAGCGGGGCAAACCCAACGTACCCACGCTCTAAGAAGTTAGTAAATTGTGTTGTTTGGTATAGCTGCGTTGCCGCACCACCCTCAAGCTTTTGAAATTCTTCCGTACCTGCAATCTTCTTAGCACGAGGTTTGCGAACTTTCTTGGGCGGTGGCTCACCTTTTTCTGCACTTTCAGCTTCTTTTTGCCGACGCTCTTTTTTAGCCTTCTTAACCTTTTTGACTTCGCTTTGTGCAGCTTGCTCTTGCTCTAGTTCAGCTTGGAGGTCTCGCTGTTCTTGCTCGGTAAGTTCAGTTTCGGTGGCGGGTTCTGCCACTTCTGCTCTTTTAGGAGCCTCTGTTGTTCCCTCTTTTTTTGCTTGCTTGGTTTCGGTGGGCGCAGCGGCACTTGGGGTTTCCTTTTTGGGTTCGGTTTCGGTTTCGGTTTCGGTTTCGGTTTCGGTTTCGGTTTCGGTTTCGGGTTCAGTTGTTTCTTTTTGAGGGACAACACGAGCGACAGCATCTCTAATACGTTTTACAGTATCTTCCGGCTTAGCTTTTTTACTAACTTCTAGACCTAAATCTTCTGCTACCTTATTAAGCTTTGCAGGATTAAGGGGCATTCCCCCTGCGTCAATTGCTGTTAATAAATCTGTTGCAGTTTGAATTTCTGGTGGAACACTAATGGACTCTGTTTCGGCTTCAGTCTTAGGCTCGGTTTCTTCTAATGCAACGGATGGTACTTCCTCTCCTCGTACAGTTGCCTCAGTAGCTGGCTCAGCACGTTCCACTCCAGTGGCGACAGGTGGCTCAACTCTTGCGGTGGGTACTCGCTCTCCGGGTCCGCTAGGAACTGAAACGCCTTCTCCACTTCTACTCTCGTCAGGTTTGTTAACACTTTTAGCTCCTTTTGTAGGTTTACCAGATGGGGTAAACATCTCCATCTGACGTTTGTCTTTTGCTTCCGGTGTGGCTTTCCCTTCCGGTGCGGCTTCCTCAGCCGCTGCTGGTTCTAGTTGTTGGGGTCTAAATCCCGGCAGCGTTATTTGTCCAGTAGGTTCAAAAGAAGGTGCTAGTGGTACATTTGAAGGCAATTCACCCATGAGTGCTGCCTGTTGTAATTCATTTTGTGCACCGCGCTGAGCTTCAGCTTTGCGGGTTTCTTCTTCTTTTTGGGTTACGGCTTCACGCTCCGCACGTTCAAATGCCTCCCTGCGTCGAAGTTGTGCAAGTGCATTTTCTAGTTGATTAGTTAACTGAAGATTAAACGGCCCAGCCTCACGTTCTTCTTCAGGCGCAGCTTTTTGAGATTCTTTAGAACGTTGTAACAATGCTTGGAGTAACGCTTTATCCTGTTCGCGCTTTTCTTTTTGCTTAGTTTCAGCCTCTTCTTTCTGTGCTTTTGCCTTAGCAGCATCAATCTCTTCTTGCTCGCGTCGTGCAGCAGCAAAATCAAACCCTTGTTGTTCCGCAATTGGAAGCTCTTCAAGCCTTGCACGAGCCAGCATCTGTGCGCTCACAGACAATTTAGGGTCTTCTGCTCTTTGAATAAGAACGTCACGAAACGCAGAAACAACTTCAGGATCGTTTAAATCTTTACCTTTAAATGCTTTATTGATAGGGCCGGAAACAATACCTGACTCTGCAAGGTATTGTTGTGTAATCGGTTTAGGGCCGGTTACTTCCCCTGCGGCTGGTTCAGTTAGTCTTGTACGAGCTAAAAGCCTAGCACCCTCTGATAAGTTAGTATCCGTTGCACGTTGCTCAAGAACGCCACGAAAGTCAGAAGCAACTTCAGGGTCGGTTAAATCTTTACCAACAAACCCATCGTACAGGGGTCCAGAAACAATACCCGATTGCTGTAAAAACGCAGGGGTAATTACTTGAGGTTTAGTTTCTGCGGCTTCTTCTTTTGGTGGTTCTTGACCTAAAGACGCTAAAAAATCTTTTATCTCGGTTTTTTGTAACGGCAACTCACCTTCTTGGAATAGGGGCGCAGTTTCTCCAAGTCCGGCAGTTTCAAATCTTGTCTTAGCTTCTTCTAGTGCAGCGCGTTTTTCTTCTTCACCCTTAGTAATTTCAGCACGACGCGCAGCTTCTGCATCAATCAACGCTTGATCGGCACCCTTATTCCTTGCAGCTTCAACGGCTGCACCGGGAGCACCAAACACACCGCCTGCAATACCACCCTTGACCCCTGCCATGAGCATCCGGTCAACATTCTCAGGATCAAAAAACTTTTTACTACTACCAGCAATCTGCTCGGCAAGGATTGATATGTTTTCTTGGGCTGCTTCGGTCAAACCTTCTTTGGCAACCAACGCAGGGATTGCTGTACCAAGGCGAGCAGCAAGACCTTTAGCTTCAGGGAGCGTTGAACGCTCTAGCATTTCTTTGGTTAAGACTGCCTTACCAGTTGCACCAAGTTGTTTAGCTATGGTTTCGGGTAACAGTGAGTCCAGCGCAGCAAACGGTACGCCTAACGCAAGTGCAAGGGTGGGTTCAAGCTTGCCAGTTTCTTCTTCAACACTTTGGAAGATCTCACCTGAAGCAAGTCCGTACGAACCACCACGCAGACCTGTCTTAAATCCAAGGTCTGCACCTGCTTCACCCAATGACGTTGCAGCTCTACGCGTAGCGGTTTCCTGTAAACCTTTAAGTACGTCTGGTGCAATCGGTCCTTCTGGGACACCCCGTCTGGCAATACGACTTGCAATCTGTTCCCCTGCTTCTGCCGCGCCACGTTGTGCAAGACGACGACCTATAACGGAACCAGCACCGCCGGGAACAAGCAAAGAAGCAAGATCAACAGCACCTTCACCCAATGTTTCTGCAAGGAACCCAGGTACGTCACCGATTCCTCTAACATCACTTAATTTTCTATAAGCAGTTGGGGATTCAAGTTCAGCGGCTGCTCGTTTTTGCGCGGCTTCTGCCATCTGCTCACGGGCGTAATCTTCAAAGCCAAACAAACTGCCCATAACAGCGGGGAATACATCTGTAGCAAGACTACCGATACCAGTGAAAGCGCGTTTAGCGCTGCCTTTGAATTGCTGGCCTAGTGAAAGTTCTTCACGGGGGTCAAACTTATATTTTTGAGACTGTTCTTGTTCGCCTTTTGCACGGACGGCTTCAATTTTTTTACGAAGCTCATCTTCTGATAAGGCATCAGAAAACCTAACCGGCCCGTAAGGTGCTATGTTAATAATAGGCATAACAACCCTTTATCGTCCACTTGAAATATCGTCAGCATCTGTAATACCTGATGATAGTATTTTTTGCGCTACTTTATTCCTAGCTTCTTGAATTTCTTGATTAAGACGACTTGTTGGATCTTTTAAAGATTTAGCGTCATTCTTTATAGCAAGTCTTACTTCGTCAGAAAGCGGTAATTGTTCTAAAGGAAGCCCTGCTACATATTGTTGTACAGCTATAATATCTCTGGGTCCGGGGCGGCGACCGGAGGTTTTATCCCCAAAAAGTTTTTCATACGTAGCAGGGTTAGATTTAAAAAGGGCTAATCGTTCTTGTAGTGCGGTTGGTTTTGCAAGCTCCATAGCTTTTAATTTTTCCTGCTGCCGTGCAGAAACATCTGCTCCCGCAGCACCCATAGCCATACTAAGTTGTTTTTGTTGTTCGGCTTGTTCATCAGACATCAACGCGCCTACACCTTGTCTATACGCGGATTCAGAAACCCCTAAAAGCTCATACGCCTGTTTACGGCGTAAATCTTCTGCCGCGCTAAGTTGCCGCCCTGCCGCAGTTTGTCCACGTTTTTCGGCTAAATCTGCACGAGCGGCTAGTTCATCTGCTTCTGCCATATATTTAGCAGCTTCACGTTTACGTTTTTCGTATTCGTCTTCTTTTCCTACATAACCTTTTGCAATACTTGCAATCCCTGTGCCTAAGCGCATACCTCTTGTATCTGTGGGTAGCCCCGCAGCAAGTTTGCTCCAAACACTTGGAGCTTCACCTTCTAAAGACGAACGTATTTTTTCCATACGTTTATCACGCCCTTTGGTGTATTCGGCGTATTCTTGGGCGAGGCGATCACGTTCCTCTTTTTCTATCACAGCTCGTTGTTCTGGAGTTAGCTGAGACTTATCATACCCTTCACGCATCCTACCTAACGATCCTAAAATTCCTTGGCGGTATTGTTGTACTGACTCGGGTGTTACTGCATAAGGAGCAACCATATTCATATATTCTTTAAATATATTTGATTGGGGGGTTGTTGGTGCTCGTTGTCCGGTAGATTCCCCAGATCTTTTTTTATCTTTGGGCTTTTCTTGTTCTTTTGCATAAATAGTAGGTTCGGGTTCGCCTACGGTGCTGGGTACACGAGAAAGTTCTTCGCGCAACGCTTTATCTCGTTGGCCTTCTTTTGTACGCGCCATACCTTCTTCAAATGATGTGCCGTATAGCTGGCTAAATACGTCTGCAAGGGTATCTAAAATACCTCGGCTGTATAAACCTCTTACTTGGCTTTCATTATCTTTCCCACTGTACCCTTTAACTCCTCCACCACCATTAAACACAATCCCGCCGTGCATAGCGGTAAACATATCAGGGTTTACAGGGAGTTGAGCCACGCCCATAGCTTCACGAGCTTGAAGGTCTTGGGCTTTCTTTGCCATTAGTGCACCAATAACGCCAAGTTGCTGTTCTTTTTGTTGTGTTTGTTGTTCTCTTTGTTGCATCTGTTGCTGCATTTGTTGTTGCATTGCAGCAAGCTGCTGGGCTTTTTGTTGAAGCTCCATGTCCTTTTGTTGGAAAACCGTAGGGCTGTTTTGCGGGTTGTTTTGCATCGCTGACTGGCGTGAGGCAGCTTGTCGTTGTGCGTTACGAATAGTTAGTTCATTAGCAGCCATTGGCGGCGGCACCTGACCTGTAGGCTGTTGACCTTGTGCATACTCTTGCAACCGCTGATCTGGAAACCGAGCGGGATTTTGTAGTGCGGCTTGAACCTGCGGACCGCCCGGAGGAAAAGGTATTGCCATTTTTAACCTCTATAGTTTAGCGGAAGGGTTTAATATACCGCCAAGCCCTATCGCTCCTATTAAAGCTTGTAAAGTGGGACTATCCCCCACATCTCCAGCTTTAATTGGTAGCCCACCTAATAACTGTTGGGCGTAACTAAGCTCACGGAACGGATCTAAGTAAGTGTCTCTAGCCTGTTGGTACTCAAATCCACGAGTAGCCTCTGCCGCACGTTGTGCTTCTTGGAGTTGTCGCAGTGCAAGATCAGCGGCAAACTGATCGCCTCTGGCTTGGGCTTCTTCGGCCTGTTGTTGTAGTTGTCGCGCTGCTTGGTCATATTGGGCGGCGGTTTGCGCTGACTGTAACCCGTAGTTAGCAGCAAATTGTCTTGATTGTTCGCTTAACTGTGACCCTTGTAACCCTAATTGAGCAGCAGTTTGTGCAGCAGTTAGTGCCTGTTATTTCTCCTTTATTTATTTATTTGGGTTTTGGTTTATGTTGGGGGTAAGGTCACTGAAAGCTGGCGACTTGACGTAAAAGCCCTGGGCAATGGTTGCCGTCTTCGCATATTCGA
>OGWI01000073.1_pt1 | contig 11811 bp, 19 predicted proteins | sample 1576021 | NCBI WGS metagenome assembly OGWI01 (sample SAMN07581557, study PRJEB24739) | freshwater metagenome | place: Singapore | collected 2015-04
CTGTATTGCAAGAAGTCTGCGATGCTGCCGATGACGTGTTGTTGCCTTTTCTATGGACTAACACGACTCCAGTAATCGGTCACAGCAATACAACCAACACAGGCACTTCATACTTTGCAGATTATGTGAATGACGTGTTTTATGTTGGACAGACAGTTGTTATCTCTGGCTGTGGCGCAAAGCACAACGGGAGCAAGACCATTACAGGCGTTGGCGAAAAGTCAATCACCTACGCAATTACTGGCAACAACAACACAGCAACTACTTATCACCCAATCAACCCTTATGGCACAGTTGCAGCGGATACCTATGTGGACTACACAACGATTTCAGCCATTCAGGAAGCAAGCCTCATGATTTCTGTGGCTATCTATCAGGCTCGCCAAGCACCAACAGGTCAAGGCGTATCTATTGACGGATTCAGCCCAAGCCCATACACAATGTCTAATCAACTCATGGCTCGCGTACGAGGACTCATTGCGCCTTACATCGCGCCTAATTCAATGGTGGGCTAATGGCAGCCATTACCACCCTACGCAGCACAATAGCGGCAGCACTTACTGATAACACCAAGTATTCGGTGTTTTCATTTCCACCTGCTACGCCTATTGCTAATAGCGTTATTGTCAGTCCTGCCGATCCATACATAACCCCAACAAATAACCAGTATTCAACTATCTCACCATTGGCTAATTTCAAGATAACTATTCTTGTGCCATTGCTTGATAATCAGGGCAACCTTGCTGGCATCGAGGACGACATTGTTCGCGTGTTTCAGTTGCTTGCAGCATCCTCAATATCTTTTCAAGTCAATGCAGTCAGCGCACCAGCGATTCTGAATGCACCAACAGGCGATTTGCTTACCTGCGACATTGCAGTAAGCACTTTAACGGAATGGAGCTAATCGAATGGACGATTGGACAAAGGAACAAGCCGACTTCCTAGCGAAAATCGGTCAGCTTCCAACAGCAGCACCAGCACCAAAACCAACCACAAAGAAAGACGAGGAATAACCTAAATGGCAGTATTTCTAAACAACAAGGTCGGCGTTAAGGTTAATTCAGTCGATCTATCAGACCACGTTACATCTGTAACACTCAACCGCACATTCGATGAACTCGAAGTGACAGCGATGGGCGATTCAGGACACAAGTTCGTCAAAGGCTTGGAAGCATCATCTGTAACCATTGACTTCCTTAACGACACAGCATCAGCAAATGTCTTGCAGACACTTCAGGCTGCATGGGGAACAAACGTCACAGTTGTATTCCTTCAGGATAAGGGAACAGCAGTTTCAGCAACCAACCCTCTTTACACAATGACCTGCCTTGTGAACAACACAACCGATATTAACGGCGCAGTCGGCGATCTCGGAATGCAGTCAGTTACTTGGAACGTCTCTGGTACAGTTGCAGTAGCAACCACAGGCACATTCTAAAAAGGAGATAAAGGGCTATGGCAAAACTCAAAGTAACAAGGGCAGACGGAGAAGTTCAGGAGTTTGAAATAACTCCACTTCTTGAGTATTCCTTCGAGCAACACGCCAAAAAAGGATTCCACAAATGTTTAATAGAGGATCAGAAACAGTCTGACGTTTATTGGCTTTGCTGGGATGCGATTAGACGTTCGGGTGAGACTGTGAAACCTTTTGGTGAGGACTTTATTGCGACACTTAAAAGTGTCGAAGTATTAGAGTCCGACCCTCTGGGTTAATCGGGACTCCATCACCTACCTCGCGACTAGATTAAGTTACGAGTTTGGAGTCCCTTTCAAAGACATCGTGGGACTTTCTCCGATGGCTTTCAAAGCTCATATACAGGTATTGAAGGACATAGCGAAGGAGCAACGAGATGCCAGTCGAAACAAAGGGCGTCATTGAACTTCGCAAGGTACTTCGTAAATTTGTACCTGATTTGGCTAAAGAAACAACAAAAGAATTGGCTGCCGCACTAAAGCCAATCACGCGCAATGCACGTGGCTTTATGCCATCCAATGTGGATGTGCCTTCTGGCTGGCTTTTAGAAAATTCTAAAGGTGCATGGGAGGATCGAGGTTACGATTCAGCCATTGCCCGTAGAGGAATCACTTACTCAACAGCGGCAAGTCAGCCCAACCGCAGCGGCTTTCGTTCAATAGCCACGATTTACAATAAGTCAGCAGGTGGAGCAATCTACGAAACTGCTGGTCGCAAATCAGGAATTACTGGCAACTTCACGCCACGCCTGAATGGTGAACTCAAGGGCGATGGTCGCAAAAACACGGGTCGCGGCATATTCAGAGCTGCGTTTGAGGATCAAGGCAAGACCACAGCGGCAGTTATGAAGGCATTAGAAAACATGTCTGCTAAGGCAGCAGAATTTGTTAATAAGGCGGAGTTTAAATAATGGCTAGAGATGTCAGTTTAGCGTTTCGCATTGCAACTGTTATGGATGCTTCAGGCATCAACAAAGCAGACAAATCAGTCAAGGGTTTTGATAAATCACTTAAGAAACTTGGCAAGACTTTAGGGGTAACTCTTAGCGCAGCAGCGGTTATCAACTTTAGCAAAAAAGCAGCTCAGGCTTTTATTCAAGACGAAAAAGAAGCAACACGTTTAGCCACAGCGGTTAAGAATTTAGGACTTGAATTTGCTAACCCAGCCATCAGCGACTACATCGAGCGTTTATCTTTGGCGTCAGGGGTTTCGGACAGCCAACTTCGCACAGCATTTCAGGCGTTGCTTACCACTACTGGATCACTTACCAAGAGCCAAGAATTACTGGCACAGGCGATTGACGTCTCAGCGGGTAGCGGAGTTGAACTATCTACAGTCGCACAGGACTTGGCTAATGGTTATGTTGGCATTACAAAAGGACTTAAGAAATATAATCTTGGTTTAACTCAGGCAGAACTAAAATCTTCCAATTTCGCTGACATTCAAGCCAAACTTAATAAACAGTTCTCTGGAGCAAACGCCGCTTATTTGGAAACCTATGCAGGTAAGTTGTCCCTTATTGGTACAGCAGCAGGTGAAGCCCAAGAACGCATTGGACAAGCAGTTATTGACTTATCTATGGCTGTTACTGGAGCAAGCGATGTTGAGCAGCTGGTGAGCAAAATCGCATCAGCAACAGATTTTGCTGTAGATCGTATTGACAACTTCATCGAAGGTTGGCGAATTCTTAAAGCCATTATTAACAGCAACATTAAGAATATGGGCGAGAACATTCAGAAAGTTCAAGTAGAGGAATTTAATCGCCGTCTAAAGCGTGACTACATGAAGGCTTGGTCTGGGGTTAATATTCCTATGACACCAGCCCAAAAAGCGGCAGCGGCTAAGGCGGAAGCGGCAGCAGCTAAACGCGCTAAAGAACTTGCTGCTGCACAAAATAAACAAACAGCAGAATTAAAGAAACAAGCAGCTCTTAAAAAACTACAAGGGGTATTTGATCTCGACCAAATTCAGTTGGTCGCAGCTCTCAAAGGCAAATTATCAGCAGAGGAACGCCTACGCGTAGAAGCCCAGTTGGCATTGCTAAACGAGAATGACGTATTGGCTCAACAACTTACCAAGCAAATTCTCATGGCGCAGGATGCTACAGGTGGACTTTATAAGTATTTCTTAGCCATTGGCGATGCCAAGATTAAGAACCCATTTGCTTTCTTAGACCAATGGTTGATTGACTTCCAAGCCAAATTAAATGCACTCAAGTTTCCAACCATCAACCCAAATACAGGAGCATTGTCCAATGTCAGCATTGGGGCTCAAGGTGGAATTGGCAATACAACAATCTCACCTACAATTTCCAGTAATGCAGAAATTCAAGGCACATTCAATAAAGTTCTTTTAGATCAACTTGCCTCTGGTTCATCGTTAGACCAAGCGGCATCGTTAGCACTCTCATCAGCTCGATATGCAGGAGCAGCCCAGCAATATGCCCAGCCAGTCATTAACGTGACAGTTCAAGGCAATGTCATCCGCGAGCAAGAACTGATTGACAAGGTTTTGGCTGGCACACAGCTCTCAAGCCTTTCTGGATCACCTAGCCAAATCGGTAGAATCTCAGGAATGTTCGGTCCATAATGGCATTACCAGCCCAGATAGCAGTTTCCTTTGACTTTTCCAATGGTGCAACTTTTGGTTATAACGGGTTCGTTATTGGTGACCCTAAGTACGGAGTCTTGGGAACTAACACGCTGGGCGATTCAACCTCACCAGAACCAACAGTTGATTTAACTCCTAACGTCTATCAAATCTGGATTAGCAGGGGTCGCAACATTCAACGCGACCAGTACGAAGCAGGACAATGCACAGTTCGTGTCCTCGATCCATTGTCTTATTTCAACCCACAAAACACATCCAGCCCTTACTACGGCAAACTTGTCCCATTGCGTAAAGTGCGTGTTTCAGCCACAACCGCTACTACACAAAAGTATTTATTCTCTGGGTATGTTATTTCCTACAATTATTACTATCCAGTCAATCAAGACACAGGTTATGTGGATATAGTCTGCCAAGATGCCTTTCGTCTATTTAACATGGCTAACGTGGCTACCATCGCCACCACACCAGCGGGACAGGACACAGGCACACGCATTGGCAAGATACTCGACCAAGTCTCATTCCCATCCTCGATGCGTACTATTGCCACAGGTTCCAACACCTGCATAGCAGACCCAGCAACCACACGCACAAGCCTTGCAGCCATTAAGAATGCAGAATTTAGCGAGACTGGGGCTTTCTATATGGATGGCTCAGGAACGGCTGTATTTAAGTCCAGAGCGCAGGTTATGGCTTCTCTAGCTGCCACACCAACCGCGTTTAACCAAACAGGCGGCATTCCTTACAAGAATGTCAAATACGCCTTTGACGATAAGCTCATCATCAACACAGCAACCTTTGGTCGTGTTGGCGGCACTCCAGTTACAGTTACCAATACAGATTCAGTCAATAAGTATTTCCCACACAGCATTTCACAGACTGACCTTGTGGCAGAAACCGATGCAATCGTGGAGAACATCGCCCGCGAATATGTGGCAACCCGTCAGGAAACGACAATTCGCATTGACGAACTCGAAGTGGACTTACTCGATCCAGCAGTACCAACCGACACGATGATTGGCTTGGACTACTTCAGCAATCTACTTATTACCAATGTGCAGCCCGATGGCAGCACCATTGTTAAGAACCTGCAATATCAGGGAATCAGTTGGGACATTACGCCTAACAAGATGACCGCAAAGATTACGACTCTTGAACCAATAGCCGATGGGTTCATAGTCGAAAGTTCGTATTACGGTATAATCGGCACTAATACATTGGGATACTAGGAGAAAATCATGGCACCTACGGGGCTTCCAGCAAGCACAGGAGACGTTTTAACAGCCGCCACAGTCAATGGCTTGGTGAGTTTTAGCACGACCACACAGACAGCCGATTACACCCCAGTATCAGCCGATCAATATCAAATGCTTGTTCTTATGAACAAGGCAACTGCTGTGAACTTTACAATCCCAACTAATGCTTCAGTAGCATTCCCAGTAGGTACAGCCATTACAGTTCTCAACATTGGTGCTGGAACTTGCACAATCAAGGCAGTTACCTCTGGCACAACCACAGTTTTATCAGCTGGCGCAACAGCAGCTCAGCCAACACTTGCTCAATACAAAAGTGCAGTCTGCATTAAAACTGCAACCGACACTTGGTATGTAGTAGGAGCAATTGCATAATGCTTAATTGCATAACTGGAATTCATGGCGCACCAATAACATCTTTGACAACAGACATTTTGGTTGTCGCAGGTGGTGGCGGTGCAGGCGGTGCATCAGGTGGCGGTGCAGGCGGTGCTGGTGGTTTATTAGGTTTTACATCACAAGCATTAAATTATGGAACTAATTACACAGTAACAGTCGGTGGTGGCGGCGCAGCTGCCTCATCGGGTGTTGCTGGAACAAATGGAGTTGATTCCAGATTTGGATCATTAACACTTGTCAAAGGCGGCGGTGGTGGTGGTTTTCGTTCTAGTGTTAACGGATCTACAGGTGGTTCTGGCGGTGGCGCAGGTTCTTGGGATGGCGGAGTTTCTACCGCTGGTTCACCAACATCGGGTCAAGGTAATTCAGGCGGAACTGCTTCGATAAATTACAGAACTGGTGGTGGTGGCGGTGCAAGTGCAGCAGGAACTGCTGCGACTAATGCTTCTGCTGGTATTGGTGGTAATGGTTCTTCAGCTTATTCATCGTGGGGATTAGCAACAACTACTGGACAAAACGTTTCTGGAACAGTTTATTACGCAGGTGGCGGCGGTGCAGGTGGCGTTGGTAGTGGTTCAGGTTATGGAACTGCTACTTATGGCGGCGGTGGATTTGGCGGCGGTGGTCGCGGAGCAAACGCGGCTGGGACTACTGGTGTTGCAGGAACAGCAAATACTGGTGGCGGCGGTGGTTCAGGTTGGGTAGATACAAGCGATACTAATGGTGCAGCAGGTGGTTCTGGAATTGTCATTCTCAGGGTAAGTGGAACATATACCGCAGCTGCAACAACTGGTTCACCTACGCGAACAGTTTCGGGTGGATATACATATTATGTATGGACAGGAAACGGAAGTATTACAATCTAATGGCACATTTTGCACAATTAGACGATAACAACATTGTTATTGCTGTATATCCAGTCAATAACGATGCGCTTGATGCTTCCAACGAAGAACAAAGCGGCATTGAATTTTTAATTGAATGGTCTAAAGGTCACACTAATTGGAAACAAACTTCATATAACGGAAACATCCGTTATAACTATGCAGGAATTGGTTATACATACGATCCAATAGACGATGCTTTTATTGCTCCAATGCCTGAATGTGGGCATGAATCTTTATTGCTAAATGATAAAAAACGCTGGGAGTGTGCAGACTGTGAAGCCATTGCTTTGCAAAGCAGGACAACAGCTTAGGGAGCAAGTGGATGATTCATTTTCAAGCCGCTCTAGAGCCAGCGATGGGTGGATCGCGGATGCAAGACACCTTGCGATTGGTAAATCTGATCATATACCAGACCCTGATAGCGGAATCGTTCGGGCACTCGACATTACAAGGAATCTATCTGGAGCAAAAGAGCCCGACCTCATGCCTTATCTTGCAGACCAGATTCGTCTCGCAGCAAGAAGCGATAAGCGAATTGCTTACGTCATCTTTAACGGAAAGATCGCGTCATCTCGAATGGGCTTTCGCTGGAGAAAATATAAGGGAAGCAATCCGCACAACCATCATTGCCATATTTCTTTCACTAAAAAAGGCGACCACGATGGTTCGTTCTTTAATATCCCGATGATAGGCGGCAGCATATGAACATGAAACACCCAGCAATTATCTCCATCGGCGCATTCTTAGCTGTATGGGGAACTACTTCTAACTTCTCATTGGACTATCGTTCAATTCTAGGCGCTGTTGTTGCTGGCGTATTTGGTTATGCAACGCCGAAAAAGTGACAGTTGAAGCCTTCGTTGCTTTGCTTGTGGGTGTCGGCACTATTCTTGGTGGTATTGCTGCATACACGCAATTTATGATTAAGCACTATCTGACTGAACTCAAGCCCAACGGCGGTTCTAGTATCAAAGACCAAGTGAATCGCCTTGAAGCGCGTGTCGATACCATAATCGAGTTGTTAGGTAAGTAACACTTATCTCATGGCTAAGAAAAAAGTCATAGACCTAGATACTTATAACGCCCTCGATGCTTGGGCTATTTGTCTCCATGAGATGTGGATTGCGTTAAGAAAAGCAGGATTCACTACCGACATTGCTTTAGCTCTTGTCATGGATCGAGATGCTTACCCAGACTGGATATTGCCAGCCAAGCCAATAGAAAAGATTGGCAGCATAGACCCTGACGAATATGAGGATGACGATTAAGCGAATTGTTATTCTAAGTGACTTGCAAGTCCCATTTGAGGATGAACACGTCACCCGTAACATCATTGCTTTTCTGAAAAAGTTTAAACCAGACCAGACAGTCACCATTGGCGATGAAATAGATTTCCAGACCATCAGCAAGTGGTCGGAAGGTACTCCAGCAGCTTATGACATGGTGCTTGGTGAGGATCGTGACCGCTGCGTTGAACTGCTTTGGGAATTAGGCGTTACTGACTGCATTCGGTCAAATCACACAGACCGCCTTTACAACATCATCATGAAAAAAATCCCTAGTTTCTTATCCTTGCCTGAGCTGCGCTTTGAAAAGTTTATGAAGTTCGATGAACTGGGCATTACATTCCACAAGAATCCCATGCAGATAGCACCCAACTGGATAGCAGTTCATGGCGACCATACGCCTATTAAGCAACTGGGTGGGCTTTCAGCCCTCGAGGCAGCCCGTAGGCATGGCAAGAATGTCATCTCAGGTCATACCCATAGGGCAGGGCGTAGCGCCTTCACAGAAGCCTCTAGCGGGCGCGTAGGGCGTGTTTTACATGGAGTCGAGATAGGACACCTCATGGACTACCGCAAAGCCCTCTATGGCGGTTCTACAGGCGCATTTAACTGGCAGCAAGCCTTCGCCATTATGTATGTGCAAGGCAACAATGTCCAAGTCGATCTCATTAACATTGAAAAGAACGGCACGTTTATCGTGCAGGGCAAAGTCTATGGACGCGCCCGCTAGCATCGCGATTCCAGACCTTGAGGACGAATCTGTGGATGAATTCGTTATCGTTTCGTTATCAAAATTCGGCGGGTGTCGGCTCCGCTTGATGTAATACTTCTCGGGTCAGGCTGGCGAAATGCCCAATGGCAAAGTAGATCTAGAACCAGCCTGACACCTACAGAAGGGCTACAAATGACAATCGCACAAATGATTACTTTCGCAGTATGCGTCTTGATGTTGTGGTTAGGCTATAAATCAGGCTACGCGACTGGCTATGTGGATGGACGCAAAGCAGTTCGCTATCACTATGAGAAGTTGGAACGCCAGTTTAAGCAGGTGGGAAAGTGAGAGCTAGTGAATACCTCGATTCAGCAAAAGCAACCATCCAGCAAAGAGGAATGGTGTACGGACACCCAAGCGACAATATGCAGCGAACAGCCGCACTCTGGAGCGCATACCTCGAAATGCCGATTACTGACTATCAGGTTGCGATGTGTATGGCATTGGTCAAAGTCGCAAGGAGTTTGGAAACTCCGAGCAATGACACTTACCTCGATCTCGCAGCGTATGTCGCAATAGCAGGACAACTGCACACAGAGGAGAATGAACTCTATGTTTAACCTTGAGGATTATGAGACAGTTGAGGAACGTCTAATTAAATTCTGGAAGGAGCATCCCGATGGTCGCATTGCTACGAAATTGCTGGATTTCAGTTCTGGGCGTTATATCGTTCAGGCTTTTATATATCGAACTGAAGTGGATCAACACGCTTGGGCTACTGGGCTCGCGGAGGAAACGATATCGGGTCGTGGAGTCAATGCTACTTCAGCTCTTGAAAACTGTGAAACCTCTGCGATTGGCCGTGCGCTCGCATCGGCGGGCTATGCGACAAAAGGCAAACGCCCAAGCCGCGAGGAAATGGGCAAAGTTGCCGCTGCTAAGAACAATGAAGCACTTATCGAAGCCACTAAAGCCAAGATGAAAGAAACAGCTAAAGAATATGTCCCTGTACCAGTAGAGGATGATGTATGGACAATCAAGGACAGAACGCCAGTTACGACATTGGACGATGCAGTCGCGATGGTGAAATCAGAACTTGGTGGCACAACGGAAACGGACATACAACGCTGCAAGCATGGCGAGATGATATGGAAAACTGGTACTGGCAAAAATGGGAAACAATGGGCTCACTTTAGATGCCCACAACAAGGTCACCCTATGTCCGACCCATGCGATCCAATCTGGTATGAGATTGGTAGCGATGGCAAGTGGAAACAGCAGGTGAAGCGATAATGGGACACATTCAATTCTTAAATCAAGATGGAGAATGGGAATCATTCCCAACGGATGAGCAAGAAGCTAATCTCAGAGAGAATGCAAAGACACTTGAGGAATTAGGTTTTCAGCTTATCTGTCAAGGTTGCAATAAGTTCCCAAATGCAACCCAAATAAGGGAACGATGGCTTAAGCATGAATGGACTTGTGATGCTTGTGGCGTAGTTAATTCTGCTGGTCGTGCATGACACGACACAGAAAAGATCGAGGACTGCGTACTGAGCGAGTGGTTGCAGCCTATCTCTCGCAATGGTGGAGAAGCGCAGGAGTCGGTCGTGGTGCTGGAAAAGATATAACCAATGTCCCGTTCGACATTGAGGTTAAGGCTAGATCGGCGTTCCAGCCATTAGAGTGGCTGCGCCAAGCAACCAAGAGAGCGGATGGTAAATGCCTTCCCTTCGTGGTGTGTCGTATGAATGGACAGGGCGAGGATGCTTCAGAGTATCTTGCTTTCATGCGATTTGGTGACTTGGTGCAGTTACTCTTACCAATTTACGGAGATATACAGAAAGATTCGGTAGAATTAGAGCCTGAAAGATGCACACAATGTGGATCGTGGAAACTAAAGGACGTCCCATGCAGGACGTGTCAGGTATCTAATGCCAATCTATGAGTTCGAGTGCAATAACGACCAATGCGAGGCTAATGCTCGCTATGACAAGGAATTATCCATATCCGAGCCACACGACCTAGATTGTCCGTTCTGTGGTGAGACGATGAGGAAGGTGTACTCAAGTGTTCCAGCAGTCCATTTTAAGGGTTCAGGATTCTATTCAACTGATTCGAGGTAATTGCCTAGAGGAGTTGCCTAAGATAAGAGCCCAGCATGACAAGCTGATTATTGTTACAGACCCACCGTTCAACGTTGGTTATCATTACAATACATACAAAGACAGCATGGATGCTGATGATTATTACTCGATGCTTGGAGATGTCTTTGGCTTTGCTCCATTCGTGGTTATTCACTACCCAGAGGAGATTTACAAGATAGCCTTCCAAGTAGGTGAGTTCCCTGACAAGGTTGTGAGCTGGGTCTATAACTCAAACACAGCCAAGCAGCACAGAGATATAGCCTTCTTTGGCATTAAGCCTGATTTCACTAAATATGGACAGCCATATAAGAACCCTACCGATAAACGCATTATGCAGCGTATTGCCGATGGTAAATCAGCAAGGCTTTACGATTGGTGGGAGATAAATCAGGTTAAGAATGTGTCTAAAGATAAGACTGCTCATCCATGCCAAATGCCCATTGAGGTCATGAAAAGAGTCATTGCAATATTGCCTGACGATTACACGATTGTCGATCCGTTCATGGGTTCTGGCACTACAGGGGTTGCTTGCAAGATGCTAGGGCGTGACTTCATCGGTATAGACATGGATAGCACTTATGTAGCAATAGCAGAACAACGTATTAGTGAGGTAATTAACATCTCACATAATGAGATACAGAAAGGAGTCACGCATAAATGTACTTGACACGCTTGGTACTCTCTGGGCTAGAGCCCTTCAGGGGCTCACCGCGAGCCGCGCTGCGGCTAGCTCGCGGGGTAGCCATCGCTATTGGGATAGCTCTGTCTATGCAGAGTACAGCAGTAGGAGTAGGCTCAATAGATCTATATACAAACATTAAAGAATTAGCTGATTACCAATTAACTGATAAGCAATATAAATGCCATAACGAGATTGTGTACAGAGAGTCTAGGTTTAAGCATGATGCAGTTAATGGATCACATTATGGCTATTACCAGATAAAGAGTAAGTCATTACGTAAAGCACCATATGACTACCAGTTCTACAGATATTGGTCTTATGTATTACATCGTTATGGATATACAGAGTATGATGAGCCTGATTA
>OGWI01000074.1_pt1 | contig 11787 bp, 26 predicted proteins | sample 1576021 | NCBI WGS metagenome assembly OGWI01 (sample SAMN07581557, study PRJEB24739) | freshwater metagenome | place: Singapore | collected 2015-04
TTCCCAGTCACGATATGAGTCCATTCATCTTCCATTCGTGGTCACGCTTGATCTTGGCTAAGAACTCAGCTTTCGAGAGCGTCTCCACAAACGGACTTTCCCTTTTTGGTACATCTCCAAGTCCCCAGTCTTCAAGAGTAAGTTGCATCTCAGTCTAACCAGGGCTGGAGAAACAAGGAAATAGTGGGCGATGTCATTCGTTGATATTGGTCGCTTCCGATCCAGATATTGCAGCAGCCTGTCGATAGTCACTCTTGATAATCCTCACCATGTCTGGCGGCCTCCAGCCTTCAGGCTTCAGAATCTTGCCGTTCTCGTCTCTCTGTACCCGTCCGAGTTCAGCATCAATCTTCCGCAGGTTAGAAATAGCCACCTCATCCCAGCCACGCTCTAACGGCAGGTTCATCATCTGAGCCAGACCAATCAACACCCAGATTGAGTCACAGATTCCATCAAGAGCATCTGCTTTAGCCTGGATGATCTCTGCTTCCGTCTCTGCTGCGTTAAAGGAAGCCATTGCATCCTCTAGCTCTCCGACTTCCTCTTTTACGAGGTCATAGTACAGAGAGATGTGCTTGTGGCTAGGTTCGTGACCACAGGCTTTCAGGAACTGTTCGACATCGAAAATCATGTCAGAAGGGTATGTCGTCAATGTCATCGAAACCTCCCCTTGGCTTTTCTTCTCTAGGCTTAGGCTCGGACAACATCGCCCAGCCATTCCAGTTCACAGGCACAGTCTCCATCTTCAAAGACAGACCTTTGGCGGTCTCCATCACCACACCGATCTTATTCCAGCGCTTCTTTTCCTCACCAGCCTTGTTGGTGTAGGTCTCACCTGCTGCGATAACTTCGTACTTAATCCCCATTCTTGACTCCCTTCAGTGCCTTATGAATTAACCCAATTGCTTCTACTGCGTCTTCCAAATCACCAAGAACCATTTCTTGGTCGTCCTTCACAATCGTTACCAGATCATCAACAACCCTGATGACAAAAACCTCTGTCCAGTCGTCCGAGTCAATCGTAAAGAGGTGCTGCGTCTTCAATTCCATCATTTCAAGAACTCCCCAAATTCAATGTTGAACATATCCCGAACTCGCTCAAGCAAAGCTGCTGCATCGTCGGTCATGTCGGATTTCTCCAAGTAGCGGAGGTTGTTGTGGAAGGACTCAATGGATGCCATCATAAAAGGGCCGTTCATATACTCCAGCACCTCATCCATGTTGTCCTCGGTGGTGTCAATTTGAATCTGCAAGGCGTTTCTCCAGTTGGTTAAGTTCATCAAGAAAGTCATACACCTTTACTTCAAACTCTCGCACTTCTTCTTCAGTAGGCTCAAAGCGTATAACTTTGATCTGCGAAGCCTTGGGGAACATCGGGTGGAAGCTGACCCAATGAATGAATGACCTTCCAGTGCATGCGATCTGGCACAGTAGCTGGGGTCGATAATCGGCAGGAACTCTCTCAGACAGAAAGTTCTCGATGTGCTTTGGCCCTTGGGGGCACTTGATCTCTATAAGCCCACCATCGCTCGTAAAGCCATCAGGAGAGGCTCCCAGACTCTTTATAAGCGGGTGTTCGATGAATCCTACATCCTCAACAGAGAGGCCGGTAAACTCGCTAAAAGCGAGCTTGGCTACGGGTTCCTGTTCAGTCCCCCAACGCATTGCAGGGGTTTCAGGAATTACGGTAGGAACACCCGTAAGGCGTTCAGCAAGAAGCTGAAGACGGAGATTCTTGCGGTACGCAGACTCTCCAGTTTTTGTTGTAGCAAGTGCATCTCCACACCGACTGGCAGTTAGTTTGCCGAGTCTCGCCTGAACCCAGGCTTCTGTTCGTTGAGCATCCATTCCAATCTCCTTATAAGTCCCTTAAGCTCATTGATGAATCTGTCTTCAGAGATTCTTAGTCTCTGAGCAATAGTATACGATTGGTGGTCAGGGAAGTCAACAAAGCGAAATCTCAACATCTTCCTCGCCCACGGCCCTAGCTCTGTGATCGCCTTCTCTACCCTTTCAGCGTCGAGTTCGTCGATCTCAATTTCAATCTCGTCCGGCTCCCAGACATCTCCCAGTTCAGGAATGTAGTTACCTTCAGCGGAGGCGGCTCTGGTCTGTCTGACAGGCCCCACCCATCCGTTACACCACCTCGCCCAGTTCAACAGTCGGTCTTGAACCATGATGAAAACTCCGGTCTATTTGCCATCACCCAAGGTCTTGCGTCTTCAATGCACTTGTCGTAGTCCATCCCGCACGTCTGGCTTCCGACATGGTGGATATATGACCTGCTGATATAGTGCTCGTATCCCTTCTCAGACATGTCGTGGCACTGGATGTCATCGCTGAACCAGTTGATAGGCGGGAAGTCCACCCAGGCAGGTTTTTGTATATACGCAGCAATCGGGGCAATCACAGGTGTACGGACAATGTGTGCCTCTGATGCGTGCTTCATTGCGAATCCATCTCCGTCATGCCGATAGCGGACATTCTGAGCGCCACGAGCGTAGTCAGACCGACAAGCCACCCACCCTAGTTTCCGATGTGCCAACGTTGCTACATCTTCCATTAGGGTCTGGAACGTGTAGGGCGTAAACACAATATCGTCGTTACACACACTGATGTCGTTGTGCCTCTCAAACGCTTGCCTCACGACTGCGTTATACGCATCGCCAAAGTTTGTTTCCCGATTGGGAAAGTTGAGCGTCCTATGTCTCGGGAAAAGCATGTCTGATCCCGATAGGTAAACCTCCACCTCAAGGGGAACATAGAAGGTTACAGACGCAGCCAGCACAGGCAAACACTTAGCGTTCTGGGTGGCAATTACGAGAGCAGTCACAGATTCACCAGTTTCCAGTACCGGATCGGAACAGAGAAGAACTGTTCGTCCCGTAGATACTTGTTAGGGTTGTTGATAACTTGACTGTCAAGAATTATATCACCCTTCGTATACAAGGCTTGTGTCAAGTCTGCCTTTACAGAAAAGAGCAGGGTTGGGAGATCGAGTAGAAAGAACTTGCGTTTGCGGATGGGGATGTTGACTGTCGAAAACGGAAAGTCTTTCACCCAGTGTGATCTTTTTTCTACTTCGACATGAGCTATTAACGCACCACGTTCATACACGTCTATGTCCACGTCGTACTTCCCACCCTCTTTTGCGTCTAGCTGCCAGGCTCGTTTAATGTAGGCCATCACTGCGTCCTTGGCAGGCCCGTCGTTCTCGTCGTGCAGAGACTGGTCGAACTTCTTAGTCACCGCAGAAGCAAGGTATGGTCTCATCGTGGAATAGTTTCATCTGATCTGCGTTAAAGCGCATCATGGATTGATACGAAGGGCGATCTGACCGAAAAGTAGCTCCAATCTTTTCTTCCATTTGCGCCCACCACACAACCCTCTCTGGTTTTTGGTTAATAAGCCCCATTAAAATTTCACCGCCTTTTAGGAAGCAAAGATCACAATTTGATGCGCCTGAAAACTTAGCCAATTTCAGATCAAACTCTTGCTGATCCCAAAACTCCCAAACATCTTTTTCAGACACGCCAGCGCTTGCTAGTGGACACAGCTTTGTTTCTTGCGTTCGTATCTTGGCTACTCGTCTTGGCTCGTCTGCCCTAACTCCAACAAAAGTCATATAGTCTGAAATACCTAAAAACTTTAAGTAACGGTCAATGGTTAGCACTTTAAGTTCTTGAGTGCAGAATCTTGCAACCATGTTTGGTAGGTAGTTCTTCTTGGTAATGAGAGCCTCAAACGGTTCTCCATTCCTGCTGGCGGTCTCAAAACTCACTCGCTCAAACTTCTGCTCTGAGTTTCGATACTCAAGCCAGTGAATCTCAACGCCCCAGTTTTTCTCGCAGTCTCGGACGAACTCTAGGGTCGCTTCTTCTTCCTTGCCTGTATTCGCAAAGCAGACTATCGCCTCATCTGGAAGTCCTTGGTTGGCCTGTAAGACCCTCCAGAGCATGTAAGCAGATGTCCTGCCTCCAGAGAAAGAGATGACGGTAGGCTCGTCAATTAGAAAGTATTTGTCTGAGGGTGTCATTTAGTGCGTCCAATTCGTCCATTTTTTTAACGTCCCAGATTCGCTTCTGCCCATGCCATCCGTTTACAGACCCTCGGTGGCAGTCAGGGCAGAGTGGAATACAGAGGTACTGAGAGTGCTGCCTGACGTGGTGGGCCTCACTTGGGCCTGTAGCTCCACACACCACGCAGTCCATCTCTTTTATTTTCAAGAGATGCTTCTTCTCTCTGGCGTTTAGCTTATTGAGCATTTTCAGCCACCCACGCAAAGACCTGCTCAACATAGTCGGAGAACTCTGCTTTGGTGAGCTTGGTGGTAGAGGGGGAGACCCAGATCACCTCATCTCTAATCAGGACTGTGTGCTCTCCCAAAAACTGCTTTTTGAAGTACTCGTGCCAGAGTGAGGGTGTGTGTCCGTGTTTATCCGCTAACTTTCCCAGTTCAGCCCAATAAAGCCTGTTCTGCTCGTCTGACCTGCTGGGTGCTTTGATCTCTACTGTATGCCCATCAGGAGCCTCTGAGATGGCTTGTATGACCCTTGTGCGGTCATGTGTGAGGATGTGCTTCAATTCTCTCTCCAATCCATCTCATAACTGGAACTGCCATGCTATTACCTAAAGCCTTGTAGCGTGGCCCGTCAGGCGTGTCCTTCCCGTTTGGTCTAATGTCTGTGTAGTTATCAGGAAAACCCTGAAGTCTTTCGCACTCAACTGGAGTAAGGCGACGGACTGCCATGTGTTGCATCATCGCTTGTGAGGCAATCGGAATCATGGTTTCTGATTCTGCGTCGTAACGCTGAGAAGAGCCTGTTGTAAGGCAGAGGGAAGTGTCTTCCCCCTTTTCTCTGCTCGGCGCAGTATCCCGGCGCAGGCTTTGGCGCTCAAAAAGAACCGCTGCGGAAGGTCGCCAGTCTCCAAGGTATCCGACAACGAACACACGACGGCGTCGCTGGGCCACTCCGAAGAACTGAGCGTCCAGCACTCGATATGCGAACCCATACCCGAGTTGAGCCAACGCCCCGAGGAAGGAGCCAAAATCCCGTCCTCCGTTACTTGACAGAACGCCTGGGACATTTTCCCAGACGATCCATCTCGGTCGAAAGTGGTCAGCAATTCCGAGATAGACGAGTGCCAAGTTTCCACGAGGGTCATCCAATCCTTTCCTAAGTCCAAAGACTGAGAAAGACTGGCAGGGTGTTCCTCCCACAAGCAGGTCTGGGTGTTCAATGTTCCACTCCTTATATTTGGTCATGTCCCCGAGTTTGGGGACTTCTGGGTAGTGATGGTCAAGCACTTGACTAGGAAACTTCTCAATCTCTGAGAATCCAACTGGTTTCCAGCCCATGTGATGCCATGCTACTGTTGCTGCTTCAATGCCAGAGCATACGGACAGGTATCTCATGCTGCCCTCATACTCTGCCGCATCACTGCTGCTTTGAAGTCAGGGAAACTTGCGAACTGTTCAGGCTTGAGTCCTAGTTCACGACCCTTCTTCTCGATACCTGTTGCTGACTCCCACCAGTTGACTATCTGGCCTCCTACTTCTACGACATCACCGAGGTCTATACCGAAGTCGTCATCCCATCTCTCTGCTCTTAACCATGTGGCAGGGTGCGGTATGTACTTCCCTCCGTCCTGTCTCCACTGGTCTGTTCTCTTTGCTGCGCTCACTGCTTTCAGGAGTGTGTCGAGGTCTGGTCTTATCTTCTGAGTCTGTAACCAAGCCTTCCTTGCATCTCCCTTCGCTACCTTCTTTGGATACTCTTTCCAGAACTTATCGAAGTCTTCCATCTTCTCTCCTTTTTTTAGACATAGCTTCCCCAAGGGTGGATAGCCCACCAATCCCAGTCATCAACACAAGCAGACCTATCAGACCTAGACCTAGATAACCCATAAGGCTGCGATTCATTCATCAAAGAGTTTGTCTCCACCGCATGCCTCTTTGACTACCTGAGTCCCTCGCAGACAGGCTCAGACCTAGAGTGGGGTGTAACACTTAGGTGTCTTTTCTTCCACGCAGCCGATTCAAGCTCTTCGTAACGCCTGGAGTGCGACTAGAAATAAAAAAACCCTCTAGTGGAGGATCGGGATTGACAGTCCAGCACGGGCCAAGGTGCGTGCATGCAATCCCCCACTAAAGGGTTCTTTGTTCTTGGCCTCATGCCGGAGCGTCACTTCCGACAGTTCCGATACTAGTCAACAAATTTTCGCTTGTCAACTCCACTACTCGATGTTTCATCTCTCCCTTGGTGTTCTTGCTCCAGCCGTGGACAAAGACCCTCCAGCCTGACTCCAGCATAAGTGGGAAGTACTCCGACTCCTGAATCTTCTTTACCCTACTGGCTACGCCTGTGCTGGTGGTCTGCACTGCCCAGGTCTCACCGTTGCCTATGCACAAGATGTCTATGCACCCGTAGAGGTCTACACGCTTCCTAGCAAACGGGTTCCAGTACTCACAGACCCAAGGCTTCATGCCTTGATCTCTTATGAACGCAAGACTGCGTTGTGTTGGACTCATGTCTCAAATATACAACATAGGGTTAGTCCTAAGAAAAAAAGTTGTTTACTTCTATGCTGGAGTCTGTATAGTTCTAGTCATGGCGGCAATCAAGCCGCATAGGAGAAGAAGATGAGAGAAATCGTAGACAGTTGGATTGACGACTACAGTCACATGGTTCAGCAGGCAGAGCAAGAGCAGAAGGAGTGGGAGGAGCGTTGCGAGCAAGTCCAGACAGACCTGCGGATGATCGCCAAGCAGATCGAGTTCAAGGCAGAACTCCTCAACAAACCTAGCTCACTCAGCGAGTACCAACTGAAGCTGTTCGACAGGTTCCTTGACAGCCTCAATGACGAGCTTTACCACTTTCGGGAGGAATGGAATGCGTGAGACCCGAGCAGAGCGAATCGCCTTCGCAATCGTATTCCCAATTTGGGTTGTTTCGTTTATTTGGTTTATGTTCCTCTAGGAGAAGATATGAGCATCTACGCAGCCTTTGTAAAAGCACAGAAAGCCTTCGGCCCAGCCCTGAAGACCTCGACTAACCCACACTTCAAGTCTCGCTATGCAGACCTCTCAGCGGTCATTGAAGCGGTTATAGACGCACTGAACTCTAACGGGATCGCAGTCATCCAGAAGTCGCACCCCAATGAGATCGGGGTCAGCATCGAGACTGTATTTATCCACGAGTCGGGCGAGTCTATTAGCTCTGGCATCCTGTCCGTTCCAGCAGCTAAACATGATCCCCAGGGGTTCGGGTCGGCAATGACCTACGCTCGTCGCTACTCCCTCATGGCGGCCTGCGGAATCGCCCCTGAAGACGATGACGGTAACGCTGCTAGTAAGCCTAAGAAGGCAGACCCAGCAAAGGCGATAGAGGCGATCCTGGCGGCTCCTAGCATCCCTGCACTACAAGTCGTATTCCAGGCAGCGGTGCGCCAGTTCAACGGTGACCAAGAGGCGCTCTCAAAGATCACGGCAGCTAAAGATCAGAGGAAGCAGAGCCTTGCAGAAGCCTAAATTTGCTGGGGAGTTCCCCCTATGTTTCACCAAGCAGCAGTACGATGACTGGCTGGAGGCGGCTAGATTAGCTCCAGTCGCCCTCGGGCCATGTCACGACTGCACCCCTGAATACAAACAATCAATGTTGGAGAAGAACAGATGCGAAAACCCAACAGTAGTATTTATCAAGAACGAGGATGGCAGTTTGAGCGCTCATCTGCCGACCTATCTTTGGTAGATATTCTTCTTATCTGTCTACTCGTTTGGGTAGTCTGGGAGATGTCAACAGGAGTATGGTTATGAGTGACGAAGAAATCTTTGACCTAGCAGACCAGTATGGATGGATGGACGACTTTGGACGCTGGAATTTTCAACCAGATAGGTTAGTCAGTTTTGCGCTGGGTGTGTCAGAAAAAAATGTTGGAGTTTCTGACAAATGGGTCGGGCTGACGGAGGAAGAAAGAGATCAGTTGTTAATAGAATGGGAATCCAAAGATGATTGGGCTTGTTTTGATCACACAATCAAGGCCATCGAAGACAAACTAAAGGAAAAGAACGCATGAACGATCCAGCACTGCATGTTGTAAAAATACAACAACTAGCTAAAGAACTTAGGGAGTATACGGCTGACGCATCCAAGCCCAAGGATGACCGACTGGCAATGATTCAGGTCGTCACCAGAGAGATTATGAAACACGCCCAGCAAGTCCACGCCTGGAGTATCCGATGAGTTGCCAGACAATCTTGGATGTATTGTCTGACAAACCCATCACCAGCGCAGAGATCGAGGCCATTACGAACTACAAGCGCAGCTACATCTCTGCCTGTCTCGCAAGGTATGTAAAGACTGGGAAGGTCAGTAAGGTAAAGGTCGAAAGCATGAATAAGCTCGGGCCACGCATGATTTATGTATTCTCCCTTGCGCCAACCGACCAGTGATGCTATATTCGGGGTGGGCTATTGCGCCCATCTTCTCCTCCCTTTTTGCCCTCTCCGTGAGGGCGTTTTTTTGGAGCGCATATGAAAGGCTTGACGATTATGATTGGCCTCTTAGGTTCAGAGCCTGAGATGGTTGAGAAAGAGGGACTCTTGGAAGACGGAGAGTGTCCTCTGGCGACTCAAGACGAGATCGTAAACAAAGGCAACAAGCAGGTCGCTATCCTCAAAGCTAACTATGGCCCAGCCGAGGGTGAGGAGAAGTGCGGCAATTGTGAGTACGGTATGCCCATGAACCGATGTGGCGTTAAAGACTCAGAGGTTTACTGTGTGATGTGGGACTTCAAGTGCAAGAAGTCTGGAGTCTGTGACGCTTGGGAACCTAATGAGTCATCCGAGTCAGATTGAGTTTGTAAGATCGGTAATGGCAAGACACCCTGACAAGTTCGTTGGGGTGAGTGTTTTAGAGGTTGGCAGTCTGAACATCAATGGCTCGATAAGGCAGTTCTTCTTTGACTGCGACTATCTGGGTGTAGACATCGGGCCAGGAAGTTGTGTTGACTTAGTAGCTCGTGGGGAAGACCTAGACTTCCCTGATGGGCATTTCGACACCACTGCCAGTTGTGAGTGTTTTGAGCATAATCCGAACTGGAAAGAAACCTTCCTGAACATGGTCAGAATGACTAGACCAGGGGGTTTAGTGTTCTTTACCTGTGCAACGACAGGCAGAGCAGAACACGGCACAACGAGGACATCACCTATAGACGCACCTTATTGTGGTGATTATTATAGAAACCTGACCAGAGAAGACTTTGAGCCTCTGTGTAAGGATTTCGCAGAGTATGAGTTTTCAGAAGCACATCCACCCCACGACCTATATTTCAGAGGTATAAAAAATGCCTAGCGTATCTAAAGCCCAGAACCGTTTCATGCAAGCTGCTGCCAATAGCCCCAAGATGGCTAAGATGCTCGGGATTCCCCAGTCAGTAGCAAAGAAGTACACCAAGGAAACAAAGTCCATGAAGGGCAAGCCGGAGTACAAGAAGTGAAAGCGGTCTGGGATAAGAAGCGCCCTAAGTCATTGGGTGAGCCTAAAGAACTCAGCCCGAACCAGAAGAAAGCTGCCAAGGCATTCGCAAAGAAGTCTGGCACTAAATACCCTTCTCTGATTGCTAACATGGCTGGAGCCAGGGCAAAGAAATGAAAGTCCGTGAAGCAGCCAAACTCTTTGAGAAGTACGATAGCCAAACTAATAAGAAGATGGCTGAACACAATCGGGGAGGTGGCTCTGTACGCAAGCCCGTTAGGTCAACGAAAGGTGCGAGCCGAGATGACCAGTATGATCGAGCCAAGTTCATCTACAGAAAAGCAGCGCAGGCACTAACCGCCAACCATCCTCTCAAAGACGAGAAGGGTAGGCCAACACCTGCTGCTATGCAGTTCAAGCGCTGGGCTGCACCTGTTCCGCAGAATGAGCAAGACCTACAAGAATTGAAGTCACTTGGAAAACGACTGAAAGAGCGCTACAAGCCTAAGTGAAGATTTTCCAGTCTTACTACCGAGACGACCAAAAGGCACACCTGCTGCCGAACACAACACATCTGGACACAAGGAAGATCGAGTGTCCGAGACTAGAGTACGACATATTTAAGCACCTGAGACCTGAAGGCGACTTTGGTCTTATAAGCTGGAAGTTCTACCGCAAGTCCAAGTTAGACGAATGGGAAGACCAAGCAAGAGAACTTCTCAGGCACTACGATGCGGTGATTATTAACCCGTTCCCCGCTATATCTGCGGTGAGCTACAACTGTTGGCAGTCCCATCCGAGACTCATAAAAGTGGCTCAGGACATGGTGGACACCGACGAGTTCCAAGTGGATATGGCTTTCTGCTCCTACATACTAGGAAAGAAGGGCTGGTGGGACAGATACTTTGAATTTATGGAGAAGCACCTCAGTCACCCAGGGCTGAATCAGGACGCTGGGTATTCACGAGGTAACTTCCCCATGACTCCATTTGTGGTGGAGAGACTTCTTAATTACTGTTTAGAGGGTGCGTATATCTGGCAGTACTCGGAGGAACACCACCTAAAGAAGTTCGGCACTACCGAGTTTCACGAATTGCGAGAGATCAAACCAGACTTTAATGCCTGGGCAGAGAGAGCAAAGACCTACGACCTAGTTGAAGTATGCAGACGAGACGACAATGGCTGAGAGACTAACACCACTGACGAGCAGAATTGACGCACTTAAGCGCCAACTCTACGATGCTCTGACAAACCCAAATGACTATTTGTCTATGGTTGGTGGTCGTGCAGCAGAGTCTTTGTATGCCACACAACAACTTCAGAAGCAGGCTTTTGGTGATCCTCGTAACCCATTCAAAGTAACAAACGAGAATGCACTACGCCAACTCACAGATGCGCTGATGTCTGGGCCATTGGGGTTTGCGCCTGCGGGAATGATTTCCCCTCAAGTGGCTCAAAAAGTGATCCCTCAGACGAAGGTAGTAGACGAGTCTGGAAAACCAATGGTTGTATATCACGGAACAAACAAAGACTATGAAAATTTTAGCGAATCAACTTTAGGAGAAAAGACAGGAAACCCAACAAGTCGAATGGGTTTTTTCTTTAGTGGATTTCCAAGTGAGGCTAGTCGATACGCATCAGATTGGGGTAAAGCAGGGGGTAATGTTAGACCGGTCTATTTGGATATTAAAAATCCAAAAAGGCTTACTTACAAAGAAATGAATGATATTTCAATGGCTATGTTTGATGAGTCAGCATCTTTGCCAGTCAATGCTTGGAAAACAAAAGAAGGTATGGAAGCAATTGCCGCTAGTAAAAAAGCTGGAATCAAAAAAGCAAATAAAATGGCTGACGATTTGCGTGAACAATTAATTAAGGAAGGTTATGACGGAGCAGTAGTAAAAATTGGTGGTATGGATGAGTACATAGCATTTTATCCAAGCCAAATCAAATCAGCAATTAGTGACCCAGAGATGTCAAACCTACTTGCGCCATAGCGTATAATTAGTCTTTTCCCGAGCAACCCTAGAGGACTCAATGCAAGGCGCACATCAGATTGAAAAGATCGGCATAGAGAAGCTGATTCCGTATGCCAAGAACTCGAGGACGCACTCAGACGAGCAAGTAGCTCAGATCGCAGCGTCAATCAAAGAGTTCGGATTCAACAACCCCGTTCTCATTGGCGAGGATGATGTCATCATTGCTGGCCACGGACGGGTCATGGCTGCTAGGAAGATTGGCCTCATGGAAGTCCCATGCATAAGACTGGGGCATCTGACCGAGACGCAGCGAAAGGCATACATCATCGCAG